>Ga0315903_10000331_pt1 | contig 70466 bp, 80 predicted proteins | sample LakEriMetagenome_7_FD_203524 | JGI IMG/M metagenome (GOLD analysis project Ga0315903, IMG submission 203524) | Freshwater fungal communities from buoy surface, Lake Erie, Ohio, United States - Buoy 2 MA119 | ecosystem: Environmental > Aquatic > Freshwater > Lake | place: USA: Lake Erie, Ohio... | reverse complement strand
CTCTGCTCTTCTTTAGTTTTAGCAATAAGATCTTGTGTTGATGAAGATAAGTCTGATATTTCATCTTCTACCGATTCTTTTTCTGCCTCTGTGTCTTCTATTTTTTTCTCTGAATTTTCAGATTCAGTTGTCTTATTTGCAAAATCTGTTTCTGCTTTTTCTACTCTAGATTTAGATGATTCTAATTTAGATTCTGCCGTTGTTTTTTCAGTTTCTTTTGTTTGATATTCTAAATATAAGGAATATTTTTCTTCCGTCAAGTTTTGTGAATTTGATTCTTCGGCAGACAACTCTGTTTCTTTATTAGATATTTCTGATTCTATGCTAGATTGTTCTGATTCTAAAGTAGTTTTATTGGATTCTAATTCTGCAAGCTCTGCCTCTTGTTTGGCTAATTCATTTTGTTTTTCCGTCAGATTATTTTTTAAAGCATTGCTATCAGCTAATAATTTATCTAACGTTACCTGTTCTTTTTCAAGATTAGATGAGGCTGTAGATAGGCTAGACTGTGCACTATTTTTTTGAGATATCAAAGAAGCTAACGTTGAATTAGCAGAACTTAGAGTGGCAGTCTTGGTGTCATGATTTGATTGTGCTACCGATTTTGCCTGAATATATGATTGCAATGTAGCATTTTCAACATTATATAATGCGGTTGCTGTATCCCTAGCATCTAATTGTTCTTGTGTTGGTGCTGCTCCGTGTGAGAATGTATTTAAATTACAGCTAAATGCTACACCCCAGCCTCCAGTATAGTCACATCCTGCCGTAGTAAATCCTCCAGGAATTGCCCATCCCAGCAAATAACTTCCTGGCCCACCTCCGTTGTACCACCAAATTTCTACATTTAAAGTTTTATTTACACTTACATCATATATAGGAGAATAAGCGCTCCATGTTGTTCCTTGCTCTACCCAATTATTTACTGCAAGGTTTCCGTTCACATACATTCTAAACCCGTCATCTGTATATCCTGCAAACTTAGTAGAAGTCCAGTGTGATGGTACAGTAATTTTTCCAGTAAATTTAACAATAACATCATAGTATCTATCACCACATACTGGAAGATTCATAGAGCCCGAATTCAAAACGCCAGTACATATTACAGAACCAGGCACTGCTATATGCTGTCCATTAACATAGCCATCCCTCAATAGATCATATACAGTATATTGAAGTCCTGTTGATCCAGCATTATTAACTGCATTTTCTGCATTAGTTTTATTTGTAAGAGCGGTAGCAACAACAGTTTCCTGACTGCTAACTGCGTTTGTTGCAGAAGTTAATGCTGACTGTGTAACATTATATTCTGATTGTGCGGTAGAAACAACAGACTGTTGGTTTGTTATTGCGGTAGTCAAAGATGATATAGTTGTATTTAAAGAATCAACTTCTGACTTAATATTATTTACCACTGTAGACTGGCTATTGATTGAACCATTTAAAGCAGATATAGAGGACTCAAGACTTGCTATAGCAGATTTTGTTCCAGATACAAGATCTTGCTTATTTTTGATCTGTTCTATAACCACTACTATTTCAGCCTTTTTAGCATCTAACTTTTCCTTTTCAGATACTAGAGTAGACTTTATTGACTCTATTAAATCAAGCTTTTCTTTTAATTCCGCTTCTTTTTCATTGTATTTTGCTAGGGCTTCTTCAAGAGTTGATTTAGCCTCTTCAAGTTCTGATGTAGATAGATCTAACTCTTCTTTTGATTGTTCAAGCTCTTCTTCTGACTTTGCTAAAAGTTCTTTGTTTTTCTTATCAGTCTCAATAGCAGAATCTAATTGATTTTTTAATTGATTTGATTTATTTATTGCGCCTTGAATATTTGATATGGCCGCTTTAATATCATCTGTTACTGGATCTAAACCAGCGAGTTGGGATTGAATTTGATCTATCTGTGTATTGGCTTCTGCTGCATACATGCCAAAAAGAGAAGTCGTTATTACTAGCCCCGAAACAATTAGTATTCTGAATAACTTACGAATATAGTTCATAAGGGCTACCTAGGTGTAATTATATCATTATTTAATTTTTTGCAATAAAAAAGGGGGCAAGTTTCCCTGCCCCCATTTTATAAGCTAATTACTTTAGCTTTTTAGCAATTGCGTTAATTGTCTTTTGCATTGCAGTAATTTGCTTAACAATCTTTGCTACCTCAAGTGCAAGAGTGTTAACTGCTGTTAGTGCATCCTGTGCAGCTTTAGCAGCCTCTGCAGAAGCAAGAGCAGCCTTGTCAGCGGCTTCCTGAGCAGAAGTTGCAGCCTTAGTTGCATCTACTGCAGCATCTGTTGCAGCCTGTGCTGCAGCAAGTGCCTCATCAGAAGCTTGTCGTGCAGGATTAAATACTGTCGCAGTATCACGAATCACTACACGTCCTGCCTCAACCAGAGAAGTTCCACCAGTGGCAGAAATAACAACATCTCCTTCAGCAGAAGGCATAAATACCTTAAATGTCTTGGTTGCTGTTGTTGTATCTGTAGTTACAGAAACACCAGTAATAACATCACTTGCTGATCCGAATGCATAGGATGTAGAAATTCCACCTGTTGCAAACAGATTTGCAAATGTTTGACCAGTAAGTGCAAGACCTGCAGCATCTGTTACAGAAACAGTAATAACTGCTGCCTCACCTGGGGTATATTGCTTCTTATCAAAGGCAATTACTACCTTAGCAGCAGCACCTTCAACACGAACAGAAGCAGTATCTGCAATAGATCCAGAGTAAACCCCTACCTTTGCATTACCAGTTCTTACACCAGTAAGATTAAACTTTGCTACACCATCAACAATAGTTGCGGATGTTGCAGAGTTGCTGACTACACCAAGCGTATCTGATGTTGCAAGCAATGTTCCACTACCAACGACAACCCCATTAGCATCGTATGCAACTGCTGTAATAGCATCAGCATTTGATCCAACAGTAAGTACTGGCTTTGCAGCAGTAGCAACAATCTTAGCAATGTCGCCAAAGAATGTTACCTTCTCCGTAGCAAGAACAACATTTGAAGCAGATGTGATAGTTACTGTTCCAACTCCAGCAGTACCGTCAGAAAATACACCAATGTAATTTCCTGCTGGTACAACCATTGCACGAACAGATCCCGTCATGGTTGCATGGTTTGATCCATGTCCAAGAAGTCCAGGACCAGAGACTGTTACTGTAAGAGACTCTGAGGCATTTCCACCTGCAACGTTCTTTTGAGTTACAACAATAACTGCTGCTGCATCAGAAGATACTGTCTTTGAAGCAAAGACTGTAGCATCTGCAGTTGCAGAAATTGTCTCACCCTTATTAATAATAGATGTAGATGTTGTTGCAGAAGCCTTTAGGTCTAATGCATTTACTGTCACAGTCCAGACCAACGGTGATGCCGTAATGCGACCACCAGAGCTCTTTAATACTGGATACAAATTTACAACATATGTTCCTGCAGCAGATGGTGCAACAAGTGCAACATTGAGCTTAGCAGTAATTTGTGCTGCTGCATTAACTGTTGAGCTAATATCAGCAGATGTGTTCCCCCCACCAAGAGTAACAACTGAACTGGATGTTTCTGCTACAGAAAGAACAGCAGACTTACCAGCACCTGTTGGTTGACTTGATACAAGGGAGAGAACAGAAACGGTATCGCCAGAATTTTCTGCAATAAAGGTGAGAGTTACAACTGCTGTTGCGGTCTCGCCTGCCGAAATCGTATCTGCAACTGCATCAATAGCAAAGCTATCAGCAAGAACTGCAGAGTTAGATGGAATCGCAGAAAATGTGCCAAATGTCAAGGCTGCAGCCAAGATCATAGCAATCTTCTTCAATGAATTCATTTTTCTCCTTGTTTATATTAGTTTATATTCGTCTAGAAAGTCCATAACGTCGTCAGGAATTTCCTTGTCCAATTCTACCATACCCTTATTTTGTTCTGCAAGTCGGGAGGCAGAAGACCATGTATGGACTTCTATTTCTATGTTAGAGTCTCTACTTGTATGCGATATAGCTCCAAATACCGCTCCGCATACAGCATCTGCTAAGTCCTTAGATTTCTTTCTAGGGTGATCTACTCTTTTGCCATTATCTGTTATCTTTAGTTCAGACATTTCTTCTAATAGAATTGGCAGCATTGGCATTGCAACACGCTCTTCGTATATCATCATAGCAAGATCTTCGTAGTGTTTTTTAGCTACCGAAACAGTATCAGTTCTCATGCCTACTGCTTTTAATTCTTGTTGTATATCAAATGATTGCCATCGGTCAAATGTAACCATTCCAACATTAAAACCTTCTCTACGAAGATTCATAATCCATTTTTTAACTTCTGATAAATCAACTGGGCCTTCTATCTTAGGTTCCCACCAAGCTACAGCATCAACAACAACTACAGGAGCTACCTGTTCGTAATCTTTTATTACTTGAATGTTTACCCATCGTTCAACATGTGCAATAGCAACAGCGCACTTGTCATGTTTTTGAGCAAGGTCAGCATGAATATAATATGTTTTATCTGGATCTGGCTTAAAGTTTGAATCAAAACGTCTGTGATTATCCAATGGATTTCTAAGCGTCATACACTTTTCCAACTTATCTCTTTGCTTAAAGAATGCATCAGAAGAGTATGTTGGAGTACAAAGGAATCTCATCATTGCATCTCCAGGATCTGTCAAAAATGCAATCTTAAAATCATCAATCTTTCTAGTAGGATTTACTTCCCATGTTGGACGTTTTAGTGCAAACATTCTAGGATATTTGTATGATTTTATATGATCTTCTTCCCAAACAATTTCAAATTCATTGTCTGGTCCTTCTGGCAACTCTTCATTAATAACAAACTTATATCTACGTTCAAGAGTGTCTTTGTCCATAATAACATCTTCATACCGCTTTGAAATAAAGTCACCTTGATATCGGGGAAATGAAAGAAGAACTACTTTGCCTAAATCAGGAAAACGAGAATCTACAGTACCACGAAATGCTTTATAAATATTGTCAGCAGTTTTTCCTTGATCATTGCCAGTTCCAACCTCAGTAGCAAATCCAGATATTTCATCAAGTACTGCCATAAATAAATTTAGACCTTCATGTGACTCACGTTCTGAATGACCTGAATAAACAGTTATTGATTTATTAAAAGTAATTGAGTTTACTTTAGGATCATATTTTCCAGCAAACCACGGTGACTTTTCAATTTTATTTCTAAAACCTTTGAAGAAAACATTCTTTGCTTGTTCAGCGTTAATAGCGACATTGATAATGTCTATGGCATCTCCTGGTGGCTTTCCGAAATATCTGGCAGGATCTTTAAGACATAATAGTTTATACACAACATAAGCACAAGCAACGGTAGAAGTATGGTCTTTACCACTACCCTTGCCAAGTTGAAGGATGATTTCATTTTTAGTATATTTGTCATAATGTCTTGCTCCTGCTTCTGTTCCCATCAGAATTTGTAGCTCAGGCTTACGATATATTTGGCTCATGGCCTCAACTATTTCATACTGTATTTTAGATAGGGGTGGTTGTCCCAAATATTCTGAAGACTCAACAAATGTTACTACATCTACTGGCTTTTCTTCAAAATGATTATCTTCTAGCGCTTCAAGAAAATCATTGAACATCGTGGACAACTGTAATCACTTCACCTTCTCTGGCAATACTTGACAGCCTTTGCATAATAAGATCTCTAACCTCTGGATGTGATGATGCAATGTCTTTTAGGATATTAACCAATACCTCTTGTCTTTTTTCTATCTCAACCATCTCTTCTGCTAGTTCTTTATTTTCTAATAAGCCTGCCTTTTGTAACATATCAATACGCTTAGATTCAATATCCATTACAAGTTTAATACCAGCAGTTTTTGCATTTAGATTTGCTGTAGTTGTAGCATCCTCAATAACTTCATATGCTTTGGTAATAAGCTTATTGTAATGTGCATCTGCTCCAGCTAATGCCTCTTTAGCTCTAGCACGAATTGCACTATTATCTGAAGCCATACGCTTCCACTCATCAAGATGGGCAACAACACGAGTCCTCGGCATACCCAAATCTTTAGAGATTCTGGTAGCATCATTACCTTTTAAATATTCTTCTACAACACGGTTTACTTCATCAAGATGATTAATAAGTTCTACCTCAGTGTTTGTCATAAATTCCCTCTAATCTTTTAATTTCATCTTGTATATAAAAGATTGCCTTTTTAAGATCTTCTATTTGCGTATCTTCATTTTTTAGACCTGCTCTCCAAAGATACTTAAATGCATTGCCAACATTAAAATTACGATGACGAGTAATTTGAATACACTCAACACCAGACGGATCTGAAGTATAGTGAGTAGGATGATTTACCTGATCAACGGTAATATTAAACTTTTCTGTCATCTTTTTGATTTCCTTAATCCAAATTTAGCAAGGTAAACGTATATTGTTTCTAGGCTTGCCCCACACTCTTTCGCTATCTCTTGTGGAGTCTTTTTATCCATAACATATCGTTTACGAAGCCAGGATTCATTTGTATATAGTTTAGCAGCCATATCTAATCCTTGTCAAACTTAATAGCTTTTTCCCAATTATGTATTGCCCAATGACCTATGCCACAGGCATCTGCAACATCGTTATCATCTATTTTTTTATCATAGATAATATCAATAAGTTTTGAAGTTCTTTCTTTTCTAATATTTCTTTCATAAGATTTATACCAAGAATCAGATTTTCCTGGGTTTGCAGACCTTATTGATATCTGCTCTTCTTTTGTAAGTCTTTTATTTCCCAGATAGTTTTGCCATGTAATTGGGGATACTCTGCCTATTTGATTTATTCCAGTCAATCCAATACCGCCAATAATTGCACCTTGTACCATTGCAAGATCTGCTGCAGTTTTGGGGGAATTCATAAACACCGTATGCTCAATAACTACTGCATCTATATTATATAATCTAAAAAATGCCCTAGTTTTTGCAGTAGCATCAATAATTTTTTCATATATGTTATGTCCAAAAAATGCTACCTTGCCAGTTGTTGATAGCTTGTCATCAGCAAAAATAGCAAAAGCAATTGTATTTGTACTAGCATCAATAGCACAAATATTTTTAGGTTTAATCTTGTTCATAATCAAAATATCCTTTAATTTGCTTTAGCATTTTATTAACTTCTTTTTGTACAACATTACAGTTTGAGCAGAATCCTTCATCATTATATATTGATAAATTAACTCCGCACCCTCCAAGACATTTTCTTACTTTGCCTTTTCTTTTTAATCTTTTTGTTACTTGGTATCTCTCTGCAATTTTTTCTTTGGTTGCAATATCTCTACATTCATCTGAACAGTAAACCTGATAGCTTACCTTAGGACGAAAATATGTTTCACAATCAAATCTATTACAGAGTTTCACTCAATTCCTCCAAGGAAGCAATCTTAATTACTCCAGTGCCTGCTTCAACACATGCTTCTCTTACTGGGCAACCTTTACAAATCTTAGAGTTATTGCGATAATTTTTTATTGGAAGTTGCTGATCTTTCCAAGCTTGTCTAACTTCTCGCATCCAACTAAAAGCATTTTCAATCCATTGTTTATATCCATCATTTACTTCAACTGGAATAACCATAAGGTCATGTGTGTTTTTATTTTCATATATCAAAACACCCTTTGCCTTTTTTAATACCTTCATATATATTAATAGCTGTATTAAGTGTCCTGTCTTTGGTTTATTTGTTTTCTTACGATACTCATAGGCTTCACTCATCATTGTTTTAATTTCACCAACGATTTCTTCGCCTTCCCAATTAATCATGGCATCGCCATAACCAAAGATTGGCGGATCATCAGATATTACCTTAAACTCTGTTGTCTTTTCATTTTTATCATTGATATATTCTTTTGCAACTCCAGCATCCAGCATTGCTTGTTGAATTCTGTCATGAGACATAGTTCCAGATTGCATATTTGCTGCACCATAAGCGTCTGTATCATCTTGAAACACTGCCCCATTAAAAGCAATATACCAGTATCTTGGGCATTCTCCGTGTGAGTATGCAATTTGAGAAGGGGCAAACGCTTTCTTTTTCATATGCTTTGGGCCACGAGAAATAGTATATCCAGATTTAATCTTCTCAATTAATTGATCTGAATCTATAATTTTATCTTGTTTCTTTTTTATATTTTTGCTGTCTGATTCCTTAAGCATTACCTGCTTTAATAAATTTTTTGTCATTATATTCCTTTTGTTATATATAAGTATATCAGACTAGCGCATTATATACTTGAGAGCTGACACCAAATTGTTGATTGACTCTGCTGCAGTATAGTATATATTTTTCTTTGCCCTGTCATTTTTATCTACATTTGCCATCCAAGTAGCTCTGAATGCCATTTTTGATGCGATGGCTTGTAGTCTAACGATCTCTAATGTTGCCACATTCATAGGAATATCTGGCTTTATAATAAGCTTTGCTATCATGGTAAGAGCAGTAGTCAATTCTTCATCATTCATAAACTCTGCAATTTCAGATAAACCATTAACCATTTCTAACGTTGTTTTAGACTGTTCGTTATTATCCATTATATTCCCCTAACATATTTTCTAAAATTCCTACTTCTATAATTGCAAGACGAGTTTTTATTCCGCTATCGCCTAATACTACAACTATGGCTGGATCATTTCCATTCTTAATAGCATCAGTAGTTGCTTTTGCCCAAACATCTTTATTAAGAGTAAATGACTTTGAATTTTCTTTAAAATCTACCGTAAAGTTTTCCCAAGTAGCATCACCTTTCTTGGTATTTCTACCAGAATTTTTATGCTGCTTAGCCCCCAACCTTTTACTCTCGTTCTTTTCGCTCATAATCCTTTTTCTTTTTATATCCAACAGTATAAAGTTGGCTTTTAGATAAATGTTTTTTACTACATATCCAAGTAGATTCTCCAGTTGCTGGATAAACCCTACATGTTTTAACTTCTTCCCCGCAAGTTCTACATGGAAACTTACCAGGATAGGTTGTATAGTTAGACATTCATAACCTTGGACCTAATAGAATCTTGAAGGTTCAAATCTTCTTTAACTCTATTTACAAAAGCTTCTCTGCCTTGAACCTTTGTTCCATCTTCTAGATTATACCATGCCCCAGTTCTAGAAACAATGCCCATTAGCTCTGCCGTGTCAACAAGATCGCCGATAGAATCAACACCCACGCCATCGCCTCTAAAATAAAAATCATACTCGCCACCTTGAAAAGCAGGGGAAGTTTTAGAAAATTGTAGCTCCCATCTAACTTTTCTTCCAATCTTTTCTTCAATTAATTTATCTCCAATCGCAATCTTTCCTTTAATCGCTTGGTTTTCGGATTCAGAAGAAAATAGCTTAACAACAGTTGAGGAATAAAACTTAGTAGCCTGACCACCAGTAGGCTGCTGGCTAGTATACATAGCATTAATATTATTACGAGACTGAGAAATAAGGATAAGCAAAGTTGGCTTAACTTTATTGTTTGCATAGTTAAGCATTTTCCATGCATTGCTAAAGTCTCTAGATTCTGCACCGATTTGTTTTGTGTTCTCCAACTGTTTGAGTTCATCTGAATCCTTTTCAAAATAAATTGCAGGAAGAAGAGACGTAATAGAATCTACTACGATAAGATCAACACCAGCCTCCATAAGGTTTACGCCTACATCAACCATTTCATTGATTGTTCTAGCCTGAGAAACAATAAGCTTTGATGTATCTACTCCAAGCTTTTCTGCCCAGTCTTTGTCATAAGACATTTCTCCATCTATCCAAGCACAAACCTTTCCTTCTTTTTGTGCCAAAGCGATTGTTTGCAAGCATAGTGAAGATTTTGCACTTGATTTACTACCCCAGATAAGGACTTGACGACCATACGGCAAACCACCATTCAGTGCTCTATTTAATCCAAAGCTTGGGGTTGCTGCGTATTCTGTTTTAGGAACAGCATCTCCAACTAATATGCTTTTCCTCAACTTAGGATTTAATTGTGCTAAAACATCTTCTACATTTACTACCACTAGAATCTTACTCCGTGCTTCTTTGGTCTATTGGAGTTTATCTCCATCTTTTCTTTAATTGCATAATCAAGAGACTTTTTCATATACCCTGCATCTACCATACCAGCATAAAGATCAAGGGTACGAATAATAATATCTGCAAACTCATCAGACAGCTTATCTGGATCCATGTCTTTACGAACAACTTCCATTGCCTCTACAACCTCTGAAACAATCATCATCATTTGTTTTGCTACAAATATTTCATCTGCTGGTCTATCCCAAAAACCTTTTGCCTTTGCATTGTCGTGTATTTGTTCTGCTAGTTCATCAAACACTTACTACATCCTCCATTATCACTGTGCCATCTTTTGTTTTACCCAAACTAAACTTATAAATATTTCCAGCTTGTACATGCATATATGCTTTTGGAAATGCTGTAGGAAATACAGTTATTGCATGCAATTCTCTACCAGAATCTGCCACTGTAAGAGATGCCATCTTCTTACCAGCCTTAGTGACTCTAGGCTTAAACGAAACAACAAACATCTCATCATCTTTATATGGCAACATCTTATAGTTTAAAAACTTTATCAAAGCATCGGAAGAATTATGTACTTCATCAACAGGTACTGCAGAAACAACCCTATTATCATTTGCAAGAATGATATAAGTGCGACCAGCCTCAATAGCGGTGTTTTCATCGTCAAATATACCGACAGAGCCAGTTTTGTCCAGAACTTCAACTCTTGACCATCCTTTAGATCTCTTAATTGATTTTACCATACCCATTAAAATGAATGCACCCTTTTCCTCATATTCTTCAATGTCGTTAAGGTATGCGTGATAATGCTGTGGTATTGGCATATTAAACTCAGGAAGATTTAAGTAGTCATATAGGTTTTCTCTAACCTTCTCTGGATTAGATGGATTGTCATTAAATGTAAGCGCACCTACGGCATTCATGGCCTGTAGTGCACGAGAATTTACACCATTGCCTTTTGTAAAAGTAAATTCCTCTACTTCTTTGTATGAGCTAAATGGACGAGCAGCAATATACCTGTCAGCAATAGTATCAGAGATGTACTTAATGGCAGAAAGACCGAATCTAATACCCTTACCTTCAATTTTAAAATCTTTATCCGAATCATTAATATGAGGCAACTTAATTGGAATGCCCATTCTTTTCGCTTCAATCAAATATTCCGTTCTCGTGTCTTTATCCTTCTCATTCTTGAGAAGTGAATACATAAACTCTATTGGGTAGTGGTATTTGAGCCACGCTGTCCAGTAAGAGAGCGTAGAGTAAGCAACCGCATGAGACTTGTTGAACGAGTACCCCGCATGTGCCTCAAAATCATGCCACAAATCCAGAGCGGCATTAGGAGCAATATAAGCAGAAGCGCCCTTAACAAACTTGTCCTGGAATGCATTGAACTCTCTGGCATCTTTTTTCTTACCAATAATCTTTCTTACCTTATCAGCCTCTGCCATTGTCATACCGCCAAGATGTACACAGGCTTGCATGACTTGCTCCTGATATAGGATACACCCATATGTATCTTCTGTGAATTCCTTTAAAATTTGATGCATGTAGTCAATATTTTGTCTTCCATGCTTACGAGCAATATAATCTTTACCAATTGTATTCATAGCCCCTGGGCGAACCAAGGCATTGGATGCAGCAAGTTCAGAAAGATTATTTACTCTCATCTTGACAAGAAGATTTGTATATGGTGTTGCTTCGCATTGGAATACACCCTTGGTATATCCATCTGAAAGCATTTGATAAACATTTTTATCATCCATATCAATATTCAGTAAATCAATCTTTTTGCCATGTCTTTCATCAATAATATCAATAGTATCTTTAAGAACACTAAGAGTCTTTAAACCTAAAGCATCAATTTTAATAAGACCTATGCGCTCTGCCTCTTCCATATCTACCGCCACTACAGGCATACGCTCATCAGATCCAGTCACACTTCTTGTTTCAAGTGGTGCGTGTTTAAAGATAGGTTCTTTGCTTGTAACAACTCCTGCAGCATGTACACCAGTTCCTCTAATGCGACCACGAAGCTGATCTCCATAGTTTACGACCTCTGGATATTTTTCACGAAACCAGGCAGAATTCTTGGATGTACAAAAATCATCCCACGTATCAACTGTTTTTAAAACTTTGTTAACATCTGATAAAGGAATATTTAAAGCTCTAGAAACATCTCGTACAACACCTTTATCCTTAAACTCTAAAAATGTAGCAATAGATGCAACATGACGATATTGTTTAACAAGATAATCTTTTACCTCATCACGCCTTGAGTCTTGAATATCTGTATCAATATCTGGAAAGTCATTACGCTCTGGATTAATAAATCGGAAGAATAGGAGATCATGTTCAATGGGATCAATATCTGTAATACCGATAAGGTAACACAAGAGTGATCCTGCAGATGATCCACGACCTGGACCTACCATGATGCCTTCTTTTTTTGCCCAGTTAATCATATTACGGACTACAAGAAAGTACGGACCAAAATTCTTTTGATCAATAATGTCTAGTTCTTCATTAAGTCTAGTTTCATATATATCACTTCCAAGCCAATTAGATGTAAGCTTTTTTTCTTCCATTGCTTCCCAAGCAAGGTTTTTGAGTTCTTCCATAGGTTTACGATATTGAACTGGTAGCAAATTAAGACCAGACTTAATATCATAATCTTCTACTTTGTTTGCAATCTCTAATGTACTAGCAAACATCTCGTCATTATCTATACCCTGCTTTGCCATACATGCTTTCATTTCATCATATGACAAAAGGTGAATATCAAAAGATCTAAATGACATTTGACGATCTGCCCCATAAAGATAGTCAAGCCTGTCCATCATGTCTTTATGCTTTTGTGATTTATCATATGTAACATCTTTTTGTAATTTAGCATGCGTATTTAGGATAAGCATTAACTCTTGTATTTCTTTTTGGCTTGTATCTGAGTGATGACAGTCTGGTGTTACAACTATCTTTACACCCATGGACTTAGCTAAATCAATTAATCCTTTATTAACTCTTTCAGGATTATGAGGCATAACCTCAATATAGTAATCATCGCCAAATGTATTTTTAAACCACGCTATGTGCTTTTTAGCAATAGCAAGCTCATCTAGTTCTACCGCTTTTGCAATCCAGCCACTTAGGCAAGCAGATGTAACAATAATACCTTCTTTATATTTCTCTAATGTTTCAAAATCAAATCTTGGCTTACTAAAAAATCCTTCAGTCCAAGCAATCTCATTAATTTTATTTAGATTTTCTAAACCTTGTTGGTTCTTGGCAAGAAGAACTATATGATGATAGTTTTGATCTAATGGATCTGTTCTATCTGCCTTCGCCCTATTATCAAAGCGATTGCTTGTCATATAGCCTTCTATGCCAAGAATAGGTTTAATACCTGCTTCTTTCGCAAGACGATACATTTCACGATGCCCAGAAAGCGTTCCATGATCTGTAATTGCAATTGCTGGCATTCCCAGCTCAAGTGCTCTTTTTACATATTCTTGCGGAGTAGCCACACCATCCATCAATGAGTAATGAGTGTGGACATGAAGCCCAACATAGTTCATATATTACCAGTCAACGTTTGTTGAAGTAACAGAAGGTGTATCAAATCCAAAGTAAAATGCTTCTTGCTCTGGATAGGGGACCTCACGAACAACCTTCTCAAGGTTAAATGGCTCAACGCCATCCCACTTGAAAGGCTCTGCATCTGGAGCTGCTGGGATCAAGGTGTAATTTGTTTCAGTTCCCTGACCATTTCTTTTTAGCTTCCACTGCACATTTGATACGCTGCCAGTCTCTAGTGCGTACTCACGGATTGTATTAAAAGCAGATTGCTTACTAATACCCTGCGACCATACAGCCACATAGGGGTCTTCTAGACCATCATCAACAAGAACATTGGTATAGAAGCGTAGACGGGCTCTCCAGCCGCTCTTAGGCTCTTTACGGGCCATCTCACAGCCGAAGCAACGCCCCTCAGAGTCCTGGGTGCAGGCTGCCTTACGCTTATAATCCTTTGGATTGGTATGCTCTGATACCACAACGGCTAGACCACGATCCTCTGTAAAGTGTGCAGAGTCAGAATCTAGTTCATTAACAAATCTAATCTTTGCAGACTGACCATCTGCCAATTTAACCCAACGAACCTTAAGTCCAGAACCTTCTGACTTAGGCTTATCTACTAATGCGTTTATGTTTTTTAATCCTTTTACGATTGCCATTTTGTTTTGTTTCTCCTTGTGTTTTTTCTATTGTAGCATAGCGATAATTGAATTGTCAAACTTGTACTCAAGTTTTCTAATTGATTCATCATCCATGTCGCCAATATCTTTATATTTTTTATCTATATTTATTATTGTTATTTGTGATCCAAGTTTATCAACAAGCTTTTCTGACATTGTTTTTCCTGCATCATCGTTATCTGCAATCAAAACTATGTTGTTAAAATATTTTTTAAGCAACTCAGTTTGAGATACAGAAACATTAGCCCCGAGCGTTGCGACTGCTGGGAAACCTACCTGATCTAATCTAATGGCATCAAAAGAAGACTCCACTAGATATACTGTTTCAGAATTTTTAATTCTGTGTAAATTAAATAATACCTTACTCTTTGGAAGTCCTGGGGTATTCTTAAAATCTTTTCCTTCTACAGATCTGCCAACAAAACCTATACACATACCATCAGGTGAGTGAACTGGAACTGTAACATAGTCTTGTTTTTCAGAATAGCCTAAACTAAATCTAGAAATAGATTCTTTCGTTATCTTTCTACCCTCAAAATATCTTACGGCCCTTGGTGATTCAAGCGCTTGCATATTAAGTCTTTTAATAAGCAATTCATCAAATTGAACAAAATCTGGCTTTGTATATAATGCTTTATTTATTGTTAAAGATATATCTGATTCTTTCTCTTTACTTTTAATATATCTTAATGCCTCAAAATATGTTCTACCACTAACCTGCATAACAGTCTCTAGTAAATCTGCAACTTTTTGACATGAAAAACAAAACAGCATGCCATTGTATTTATTTATTTCTGCTGCAGCAGTTCTAGAGTTATTATGAAATGGACAAAATACAATGTATTCTAGTCCTACTTCAGATTCAACATCAATTCCAATGCCAGCCAAAACACGCTTGACCTGATCTTCTGTGTATGAATCTTTAATCTTACTCATTTTAATAGTACGGCCCCAATAAACTATATCCTATAGTATACCTTAATCCAGATTTTGTTTCAAGTACACCGTGCATGTTGTTCATTTTATAATATGCCATATCGCCAGCTTTTGGTTTATAGGCGTATCCGTGCTCTGGAAAAAATAGTTCGCCACCTTCATAATCATCATTAATATATAGTTGAGCAATAAAACTGTCTATTCGTGAATCTGTAATATCTTGATGAGCGTTCATTGGAATAGATGGTAAAAGTTTTGATGCTGTTATTGTGTTTCGTAATGGCTCCATCTTATTCATATTGTTTTTTTTCATAAAATCAATAAGAGACTGATTTAGTATGTTATAAAACATTGCACGAACCTCAAGCGATGTATAGCTATCACGCCTATCGTACAAGGCTGGTATCTCCATAGTTTGATGTGGTCTACGCTCTACATGTTCAAATGGATAGGAGTCTTTGCTTACCTTTTCTAAAATATCAATCCAGTAGTTTGGGTCTATATCATTAGAATAAACAGTAACAATACCATTATCAATTCTTGGAGTTATAGTCATATTATTTTTCTTCAAAGTCTTTATACTTGTAATATCCTCTGTCAAAATCTACTTGAACCAAAAAGTCTCCCATAAAACCATTTCTATTTTTTCTAAATACACACTCAATAATATCACTATTTGTAGCACGACCAAGTGCCATAACCCAGTCAGCATCATATGCAATCTGTCTTGACCAAGCAGTTTGACCAAGTGTGGGAGCACTACTAAGATCTTTTACATCATCTGGCGTAGCAGATGAAATAGCAATAATAGGAACCTCTTCACTAATAGCCATTAGCTTAAGTTCTCGTGAAAGGTTTTTCATTCGTACCGTTTCATTTTCAGACCTTTGGTTAGGAGACATTAGCTGTAGATAGTCAACAATAACAAAGTCTGGTTTGTACTGATCAATCTTTCCACGAATAACAGATGGAGTAACTTCTCCACCAGAATCATTGGATATGATATGGAAAGCAGGCTTGCCATCAAGTTTACTTGCATGCCATTTTTTCAACATATCAATTTCTACTTCACCATTGCTAAGTTTACGATGTGACCAAAGACCTTCGCCCATAATCGCATATACACGATTACGTACTTCTGTCTCACTCATTTCAAGAGATATGATAAGGGGAGATCTTCCTTGCTTCCAAGCCTGTACTGCAAAGTAAAGAGCAAGCCAGGATTTTCCAATTCCTGGGTATGCCAAGAACACCCCAAGCTGACCTGGCATAATTCCAGATGGGAGATAATTGTCAAACCCTGGCAAGCCAGTCTTGATTCCTACTTGCCCAGACTCTTTCATCTTTTGGACGTTTTCGTAATAAGAAACAGCGGAATCAATATCAGTTACATCAACATCTCTAATTGCTGATGTGTTCTTTTTTAGTTCTGAAGTCTTAGTAATAAGTTGTTCAAGTGCTTGTGTACCGTTGCCACCCTGAACATCTGTAGCAGCAGTTCTCAATATATCCTTAAGGCTATCATTTAAATATTCTGTTTGTAATTCATCAAGATGATGTTTAGTCGCACCAATATCTGGTATTACCTGAAAGTCACGGAACTTTTCAACTACAAGTGAAGATGGTGGAACAGATCCATTAATATCAAAATAATGTCTAACAAAATTCCATACATCGTTATGAGTTCTAAGTAAATTATCTAGGTTAGCTTGAAGCAAGACATGCATTTGTTTGTCATTTAATACTGCAGATATTACTTTTGCTTCTGAATTATTCACTTAACCACTTCCTAGCAAGCTCTCTACGATACTGTCTATCTTTTTTGTCCTGTTCAACTTCAAGTTTACCAGATAGAATTTTTTCTGCATTATATGCAAAATAATTCCATGAAGGATCTTGAGCTATTTTAAAATAATAATCTAATAAATCATAACAACCTTTTAGGCCATATGACTCAACAAGGGCATCTGCAGCCCACTGCTCTACATTAAGATTGAGATTAGACTTTTGCTCATATCTCTGCAAATAATATTTATTGTAGCGACTGAGCAAAGCCATTCGGTCTTTGCGTTCAGCCATTAGGATTCTAGCTCAACCTTGGCTTCATTGATTTTAGAGGTAAGCTTGTCTTCAACAAACTTATAGACTCTCTCAAATGCCTGATCTATATTCTCACCATCACGTCTAGAATCAACAATACCAAGATCTAACCTGAGTGATTGAAAGTTTCCTAAATTAAGTGTGTAACCCAAAGTTACGTTAATCTTTGTTTCTTCGTTTTGCATTTGCCCTCCCCAGGCTCTATATGCTCTCTGTCCAAACTGGTATGAATCTACCGTCTGGAGTTTTTGTATATGTAAGTATACCATCGCCCATTCTGCGTGTCAATTCTTGAGATGTAGGCGTTTGATTATTAGTTATTAAATTGTCTCTTCTTGGTCTTCCAATGTGTCTAGATGCCAGTATATCACGTATCTCTTTTACTTGTGATTCAGAGTAATACGATCTTATTTGCCATCCTCTTTCTCCATTAAGCTTAGAGCCAATTGGTGGTGGAATAACACCCCATTTAATTAATCTAGGAAAGTATTTACGATGCCTATTGACAAGCACTGCAGTTTCTGCTACAGTATAAGCTTTTTGTCTATTCTTTCTAAAATCAGATCTTAGACAACTTTCTAATCTATCTTTTGTTATGTTATAAACAGTAACCATTCCTGTGGATCTTGAACTGTGGTGTAGTCTTACAAGGTCTCCATTAAGAAACCAGACCTTTTTATTCCCAGAAATTACAGGGTCGTTATTGTACTCTTGGCTAACAATCTTTCTTTTTCCAGTAGCCACAAACCCTCCGCACTATCTTGTGGTGGATGAAAAAATTTTCTTTGACCACACATGATACAAAATGTTTCTAAATGAATAGCGCTACTATATTGTCTATCTACAAAAACTCTGCCACTGCATCTTTTACAAGACATCATTTTTATTGTCTGCTATCTTTGATAATAAATCTTCAGAATATTTATCTGCAGCTTTTTGTTTATTATTATTAATCATTTCTGTTATTTCTGCCCGCAATACTGCAATTTGAGTTTCGTAGTTAGCAACCAGTTCACCAATTCGCTGCTGCAATACAATTGCAATTAATTCATTTTTTTCAGTCATTTGGCAAATTCTCTAACTCTTGTAACAAAACATCTCGCTTTGCTTCTTCGTTAGTTTTTTGCTCTGAAAGATTATTTACAATGTCAGAGTTAGGATTTTCTTTTGCTTGTTCAGCAAGTAAAGAGATCTGCAAATTATAAATATTTGTCAAAGCATTTTTAATATGACTTTCTAAGATGGCTCTTTTTTCATCACTTGTTAATTCCATAAATCACCTTTGTATAATGTTTCCCTCGTCATCTACAATATCTGGTACATCTTGTACTGCTCCCCATTTACCCAGCGGGCAGGAAGCATGTGGAAGTTTTGCCTTTTCAGTCATAAAGCAACCACACTTTTTGCAGGTCTTAGTCAATTGTATCAGAGATGGACATTTCATGCAGCCTTCTTCAAATCTAAGCCTATAGGTCTCATCATCTACCCTACCAATATTAGGATTAATCAAATCCCAAGGTCTTACTGAATCTCCAGGCTGCTTTTCTTTCCATATCTGCCAAGGGCTTTTAGACATTTTCACCTTCTGTTATTTCTGGCATTACATACTCGTCAGTTTCAGGATTATAGATCATACCAGGCAAAACAGCATTTGGATTAAAATTAATCTTATCTGTAACATCTAAGACAACTGGATTGCTCAAAAAAATCGCAGACAATCTTTCATCAGTATGTAAAATATCAGCAACCTCATTATCTATAATGAATGCTAATTTAATTGGGGGGGTTTCCATGTTTTCTCCTTTTTTCTATTATACATTAGTATACACGAAATCGTCAAGTCTATTGCCAGTTATTCTATTAGCTACCGTTGGAGTATTAATTATACCAACAGCAGAATCACCAGCAATGGATTTTGTTGGACTAGATGGGGTAGCGGTTAAAGTTGATCCTAGTTGATTTGTAACCGCTGTATTTGAATATGCCTTTGCTGTAATAGTATTATTAGATGTTTCAACTGATAGTCCATATATTGGAATAAAGGCAGAATTGCTAGTGGCTACTGTTTGACTGTATTGACTTGTTACAGTACTACCAACTGAAGATAATATTTTAATTGTACTTGTATATGTTACAGTGGTTGAAGAAGAAACTGAACATCCTCCACAGCCAGAACCGCTGGAATCTGTTGATATTGGGCCTCCACTGCAAGATGTTGAAGAAGAAACTCCACATCCACCACAACCAGATCCGCTTGAATTAGTTCCTATTGGACCACCAGTACACGTAGTAACTGTTGAACTTGACACTGTGCATCCTCCACAACCAGTTCCAGATGCATCGGTTGAAATTGGACCACCAGTACATCCACTTGTTGTGCTTGAGTTAACTGTTGAATAAGAATAACTTGTTGTAGAACTAACACTACAATATCTTACTATCCACTGAATTCCAAACTCTCCAACAAACAGCTTATAGCATGGTTGCCCATTATGTGATGGCGAATTACAAGCAACAACTGTTCCAGGATCGTTTGAAACATATTGATCTGTTCCGCAAGAATACGAATATGATGTTGTGCTTGAGCATCCACTACATCTTCTACCTACTGTAAATGCATTATATTCTGTAGTAAAATCATCTGGACAAAATGAAGTGGAGGCGCTGCCGCCGCAACCATAAGTAGTTATAGTTTGTGGAGTATTACATGTGTAGCTAGTTACTGATACTGGAGTATAACAAGAATACGAAGTTACTGGGGTATTGCATGAATACGATGTAGAGCTACTGCTAGAATAATCTGGTGCTACTGCCCACCAAGAGCCAGCACTTGTAACCCAAAAAGCTAGGCCAGGCCCACCGCCACCATCAGAAACAGATACCTTTAAGGCAACATTAGAATCTCCAACATTTATAGTTTTAAGTGGATAATTAGTTGCGCTATTTCCAACAGAAGGATTGGTGTAAGTAACAACGGCCTGCCTTCCAGATATTTCTTCTGTATCTAATTGCCAAGAAAAGTTGTTAGTATTTATTGACGGTGTTTGTGGTCCATACAATCCGCCATTGGTTGACCAGTACCAACTGCCAGTGCTGGTTTGTCCAAGACCTTGAGATCCAGTTCCAGCAAGTCTATTAAAGTTGTCTGAAAATGATGGGATGAAGGCACGAGCATTTAAATCACTATAATAATAGTATGTAGATGCACCATCTGCTGCTATAACTATATCAACTGCATAGAACGTATAATTAACCATAAGTTGTGTAGTAAGCAATGACTGTGTACCGCCAGATGTTGTGTCTGGTGTAGGCGGAGCTGTTGTAGTTCCATTTGTTAGTGTGGGGCCAGGAAATACCCACCCGTAAACTCGTGTTTGTATTGCAAGATCTGGATTACCATCAAATATAGTATTATTTTGATAAGTTCCTCTGTTTGCAGTAAGAGTAGTTCCAATTACAACGTTTCCAGTACTTGATAATGTTGGGCTAGAAGTTTGTATTGGAGTTGGTGGAAAATTAGACGTAAACTGAGTTGTTAATGAACTTTCATTACCAGGGTACCCAGTAACATTTCCAGAAACAATATTGCCAGTATATGGTGTAACAGAAAATCTATATTGTTTGCCGTATTCATCAAGTGTTATTGTTGTTGGGCTAGCCGTTGTTTTATAAAATTCAGTGGTACTTTGTAAAGTTCCCCCACTATATTTATATCTTTTAATTATTACACTACCAGTGTATGATCCAACCGTAAATGAAACACTAGCTTGAAGATCTGTTCCGACTTGTGAAGCGGTTACATTTATAACATCCCTTGGAGTACTAATGGTTGTTGTGTTACTTATAGAGCTGCTAGTTAATACAATATTTGTAGCTACAACCCTGAATCTATATAAATTATCTGAATTTGTGCTAGTGTCATATGACTGAACTACATAGGTTTTAGTATTAGAAGATCCTGATGCTGGATTTGTTATTGATCCAACATCTATCGTTTGCCAACTACCTGAGTTATACCATTGAAAATAATAAGTAAGTGAAGTTGAATTTGTCCAATGATAATTTGTTCCAGTTAATGTAACTAGTCCAGTAGTTGAATTTGTTGATTGAGATATTTCAACTTGTTGAGCTATGCTCGGCCCTTCTTCTGAAGAAAATAATTTTTTCCAAATACCAGATGAGTTTAGCCTATACCATGCAGAAAATCTTTTCCAAACACCAGAGTTGTTTAGACGGTAAAGGCTTGAGAACTTCTTCCACTGTCCAGAAGAATTAAGTCTGTAAATTGGCATTGTTTATTCCTGAATCATTAGTATATCACCAGCCTTGACGCTGCGTGATGTACCATTGCTATCTGTAATTGTTCCTGTTTTTGTTGTATTGTTCCATCCCGTAGGATTTGTTGGTGTTGTGCTTCCAGTAATCGTGGAAAGATAAATAAACCTTCTGCCCTGAACAAGTTTATCATCTGATGTTCTTTTTGTAATAGTTGGATCTCCTGCCCAACTGTCATCATCCGATGTTGGCATTTGTACCATATAGAAACTAGCGTTACCATTGAACAAGTCTATTATTACGGAATCATGAGTGCCGTTTAAAATACCTCCACCAATGCTAAACTCTGCATTTGAATACCAATAATTTGCAGAGTTTATATATAATCCATCTTCGCCATTAGCACCAACACTGGTTCCAAACTTCATCTCTGCCCCACCCTGAGATGCCCCAGTAGTTAATCTACCTTGCAATATGGCTCCATTTGCATTTAATATACCGTTTGCGGTAACATAAAATGCTGCTGCGGTACTTCTTGCTCCACCTGCCCAAAATACAATATCAGATGTAGAATTTGTATTGGGTGTTGCTATACCTGCTGTATAGTTAACGCTTGTTAATCTTATTTGTGCATTTGTAGAATCAAGAGTAACCACACCACTACCGCTTGTATTTGTTATTGTATTAGCAGTTACATCCCATCCACCAATATTGGCAGATTTTGTAGTCAAAAGACCTGTTGACCCATTAATAGTTGTTATGCCATTTACAGAAGAAGAATTAAAAGTTAAACCACTAGTATTTAAAATAAATCCAGCACCAGATAAACTTCCAGCAATAACATTTCCAGAGTATAATGATCCACCAGACTTTATTTCAACATTGCCATCAAATTGACCCTTTTGTGCTCTAAGGTCACCTTGAATAATAAATGTTGTTCCATCCCATTGTATATAGTTATTTGTATCTCCGCCTAGTTTAAATAATGCTGATTGTGCTGAATCTATGTACCAGTAGTTATTTGAATTAAATACTAGTCCTCGTTTTGTTCCACCGCTGTCCTGTACTCCGTATCCAAACTTAAATGTTCCAGTATCTCCAGTAGCTGAGGCTCCAAAATAGCCGACAGTTGTTACATTTTTTCCTATGAAAGGAGTTCCATTTGCTATTGCTGTTCCTATAGAGGTGTAGGCAGAAGATGTATTATTAAATTCATCATATGAAGCAATTCCTATTTGATATGTTGTTCCTATAGATAAGCCGTTTAATCTAAAAGATGTTCCAGTTCCTGGTGAATCTACATACGAATATGGATTACTAGTTCCGTCTTCTCTAAATCTAATCCTATATCCTTTTAAGGTGGCATCGGATACCGCTGACCAGGATATGTCAACGTAGGCATTAAATCCAATAGTAGCGCCAGTGGAATTATCAATACCAGCGGTTACTGATCCTGAAGCTGGAGCATCTGGTGGAATGTTGTCTGCACTAACTGGATTAGTAGGTGTTACTTTGTATGCTGTTGAATATGGTCCATATGTACCAGCTTTATCTGTAAATCTTGCTCTAACCCATCTTGCCTCTAGTGTTGGAGTTGTGATTACTGCTGGTTTTATACTATTTAAATATGCCTGCTCATATCCAGCTGCTGGATCAGTTGATGCATTAGATATAACCTCTTCTACTGATATATAATTATATAACTCTACAATTGGATTCCAATCTACAGAATATCCTTGCGCTATTGATGTAACAGTAATGCTTGGTGCTGGCAAATCATTTTCATATGATGGAATAACGGTTAGCGTTGCTTCTGGCCCAACATTACCACTTTTATCACGAGATCTTACTTTAAATTCAGTAAATGTTGTTTGAAAAATACCAAAAAACTTTATATTGTCTGAATAATAAAATATAAGTTCTTGTGCGTCAGAAGTTTTATTTAATTTTGTAAAAGATATTGGAGGAGTTATTCCAGATCCAGTATTTAGAGTATATATAAAAGCATCAACATCATCATTGTCTGGACTTGTTAAATCTATATCAAATGAAAAAACTAATGCTGGCTCTCCAGATATTGTTTGCCATTCAGCAGATAAATTACTTATATCTGTTGGAGTTTTTCCTTCTGATGCTTTTGGGTTAGATGCAGAGGATGGATATCTTTTAGGACTAGCAGATGCTGCAGATCCAACTAATAATCCAGCATTACCTGGATTAACAATAACAATTTCTGCACCTGCCCTTGAAGCTGATATGCCTGCTTCAAATCCCTCTACTCTTGGATCATCTGCATCAAGATATAACGTCTGTCTTTTACCAACAGTAAATGGAGAGTTATATTTTGCTTTTGCCATTGTCCTGTTCCGTTATCTTGGACCGATAGCAATCCATTTTACAAGAATATCCTCATCAAGAACTTGTGTTCCTTGTGCTCCAGCTCTCATAAGTCTAATTGTAAATCCACCAGTTGTTACATCATGAACAGAGACAACGAAATCTAACTGTGTATTAGAAGCGTGATCTGAATTATCTACAGTAGCAACAACAAATGGTGGCTGAGAAAAAGATGTGCCAGCACTAAATGTTACGCTTCTTGCATAAAACTTTTTGCCATTTGGTGTGGTATCTTCGTCATCATCTCGTATTTTTCTTTTACCATATTTAATTGTGGTAGTTGCAAGATCATTTACTGCATCAACTTCATCCCCATCTGTCCAGTCAGGGGTATAGGCTACACCAAGCTTGTTAATAAGAACATTTAAATAATCACTATGTTGATTAACAACATTAATAATTTGTTGAACTCCTGCCAAATCTATAATAGCTGGATCTGAGATTTTTACATATGCCATTTATTCTCCTTTATACATAATTATATCATTAGGCCAAGCCTAAACACTCACACCTTTATCAACAGTATTTAAGACAATAGTAGTGTTTAAACCACCATCAAAGCTATGAGATACAGAATGAACTAGATATTTTTGATCACTAATACCGCTTAAATTATAGCTAAGTTGAACAACATCTCCAACCTGAATTAAGGGATTTCCAAAAATGCTTACAGTTATGTCTTGTGAAAAAATATCAATTGATCTTGCTATCATATTAACTAGTTTATTTGCAGATTCTTTTGACTGAATCCAATTTGAGTCTAGTTGAATTGTTTCAGATATGTTTGCTGGATCTAATACCTTTTCTATAATTTCTGGGTCAGATGGTGCAATAACTTCTTGTGTCCAAAGATTAAGCACTGAGGTTCCCTGAATAGTTTCTGTAGGGTCTTTCTTCAAATATACCATATGGGTTGAATTGTTTGCAATCGCAAACTTTGCTCTAAATCCAGTATTCATAATAGTAGAATATGACAAAGCATATTCATCAACTTTCTTTTTTTGAACATATTGTTGGTCAACGATTTCTGTTCCAGGTATGTACTTTAATAGATACTTGATGGGCCAAACATCTACAGAAACCGCAGCAGGGCTTGTGTATTGAATATCGTATGAATTAATTCCAACTATCTCTGGTTTAGTTTGCATCATGTAGGACTTAGATCTAGAAAATATATTTTGTCCTTGTACCATGCCATTTAAAAATTCTCTATCTTGAAAATAATAATTAACGCTTCTTTCTTTTAAGCTTTTGTGCGTTGCGTATATTTCTCTAATTGATCCTGCAACAGTTCCAGATTGAGATGGGTATGTTATACCGTCTATAAATACTGGGTCTGTTGATATAAATCCACCAAAAATATTTCCTGAAGATAGATCTGTTTCAAAACTAATCTTTTTAGGTAATCCAGTTTCTGGATTTAAATCTATTGGGATCCAGGTAACTCCAACACCAGCAACTGGAACTTCCCAGTTTCCAATTTCAATGTTATTTAAAAATATTGATAATAGATTTGTTGTGCCTTCTTCAACCTCTCCATCACCCTCATTAGATTTATATGTTGTAGCTCTTAGGTTAAACGATGAATATCTTGGATCTGAAACTGCTGTATATGATACTCCAGCCTCCGTTACTTCTTTTTCTAAAACCTTTTCAAAATTATTAATAATTGATAAGGCCTCAGTTGTAACATCTGCATATGCAATAACATTATTTTGCTCAGCAACTACATTATATACAACAATAAGATATTTATATACTGGTGGATTGTTCCACGTTACCCCATCTTTTTGCAAAGTATTATATCTAACAAGTTCTATAAAAAATGTACCATTAAAGGCATTTGATTGCCCAACACCAGCATTAAAGAATAATCCTCCAGATACTAGTTCTAAATTATTTTCAAAGTTAAACTTTGTAGAATATGTTTTATAATATTCTGTTCCAGATTCTGTAATGACAGTGCTTCTTTCAGTTGTAGGATAAAATATTACCTTACCAGAATTTGTTGTTGTTGCCTTAAATTGATTATCTGTAGCAGCACTATATGTTCCGTCTCCAACAATTTCATATATATTAGATATATTTTTACAAGTAATTGCTTTACTAGAAGCATTGGCAGATGTTAAAACTGTATGTGGAGCGACCTTAGTTCCAAACATTCCACGTTGGATATTGGTAATACGTCCAGTGAAATCTGTTAGCGCATTATATTCAAACTTTTCTGTTCCATCACTTGTCTTTAATCCAACTAAATATTTTTTAGTAAAGCGATTGCGTTCTCCCTGAAACTCAATTTCATTTTTTACCGACACTGTAGAAGAATTAACTTCATCACTAAACTCAAATTCTTTATACATAAAAGATACTATTTCATTTTCTATAAATGCATATCCGTTTGTATTAATACTAAATGTGTGGAATATATCAAGTGGATCATTCTTATCAATAACAAAATAACTTTGTGTATCATTCATATCTTCATTTAAATAGTTCATTCCAACAGAGTCTGAGTTTTGTTGTGCCCAAACAATTTCATTACCAGTTGTATATATAAATGATGGAGAGTTTGGATCTATCTCAAGTGTATTTAAAGATGCGGAATTTTTAATTTTAGGAGATTGATACCTTAATGATATTTTTCCTGGTTTAGCTTTGTTTGTTACGGAATATCCACTATCTGCGATATTGCTTTCATTAATAATAATGTTTGCTGTTTTATTTCCAACAATATCTGCAAGATTTAAAAATTTCATGACTCCAAACTCATCAATGAATGCACCAATCTGATATGGAAGAAATATTTGGTTTAAAGCATCTATGATTGTTGTATCTTGAGAATTTACATAAAAGTATGCAAGGTCTAATGGAACATTTTTATTGTTGCAAACATCATACAAAGAGTTATAATCATAATCGGTAAATCCAGAAAGATCTAGCATATTTGATATAACATCTATTACGCTTCTCAAGCTTGATACATAATCCGCTACCTGAGTTGATTGTAAATATCTACCCACGTCAAATGCCTGAATTGATACTTCAGTTACATCAGTTTCATCCCAGCTATCAGAATAAAATATACCACCTGGAATTAAAGTATCTGGTGATACCAGCGATCTTGTGGAGTTGTCAAAGTAATCTTCTAAATAATAATTAATGTAAAATTTTATATTCTTTTTAAACATGCCCCTTAGCATATTATTAGCCCTATTGCTTTGACTAGAAAATACGGGCACTAATGATGATATTGTTCCAAGCGGTATGCCAGATAAAACAATTGATGCATCATCAGAGTTAATTGATGAAATTGGAAGATACGTATCTTTTGCATCTAAAGATTTTTTAACAGAAAAACTTAAAATATAATCTGATAAGTCAACTTCAATTCTGGGGGATAGTTCAACTATCTGCATTCTTGTTATGTCAGAATCTAAAGATTCAGACTCGTAAGCTGAGAAAGCTGATCTTGCAGTATTAGATGTTTGTGTAACACGAATTTTATTAAGTGTTGTTATTTTATCAATATCGCCAGAGGAATTAAATGTTGGCATAGAGGACCATCTTGTTCTGGTCCATGCAGATCCAGTCCAATATAATACCAGTACGCCTGCATCTTCTCTGATACCGTTATTTTCTTTACCAGCATTTGTATTTAAGTTAATTGATGTTGATCCATCTACATTTATGATTGTTCCATCAATGTATATATTAATTGTTGGAACAGCCATCAAAGTATTAAATTTAATAACTAACTTATTTGTGTATATGCCAGCCTTGTCGTATAGACCTGTTATTGATTTATTAGAAGTGTCTGAAACAAAATATTTATACTGATTCATATCGCTTAGTAATCCATTTTTATAAAACGGAACTGGTGGAGCAACATTGACAGTTTTAGGATTTTGTATAATTGGGCTTACTGGCATATATACATCTGAGGCATATCCATCAATAAGATTTTTAGTTACCTGTCTAAAGTTATTTGGAAAAGAAAACTTTGAGCTTCCAGTATTAACGTATGATTCCCCTGGTCTAAAGTTTGTAAAAATAGAGTCTGTTGGCCATACAGAATTGTATTGATAGTTAAAATAACTTACAGCATATACTTCTGGAACTGTAAAAAATACTTCTGGAAGATCATCGTCAGTACTAAATCTATTAAAAGAAAATGTATACGTAAAACTAGATATAGTATCTGATGACGAAGATCCTCCAATAAATGTTTCAACCTTAGTCCATCCAAAAGAATTAATTTCTACGCTAGAGGAGCCAAACTGACTAAAAGATCCTTTTGCCAATATGTTTGCAATGATTGGATAGTTTTCGTTTGTTTTAATATAAGTAATAACTTTAAATGCACTGCTTGATGATGTAGGAGTAACGGTATACGTAACAGTATCTTCATCTGCTGTCATTACATATTTTTTTGTTGTAAACCCTGGTTTTGCATCTGCCCCAGTAATATTAACAAGAGTTGCAGATGTAGTTAAATTAGTATTTAAGGTTCCATCTCCAGCAACTGTTGCATACGGTGGATTAAAAACATTTTGATTCCATTCAGCAGACACCACTGGTGTCATTTTAATAGAATTAGAATCAGTAAAAATTGATGAACTAACAGTGCTAAGCATTAGATCTCCGTAAACTCTAGAGTCATATCTACATAGTCTGTCGTTCTTGTTCTCTTTCTAATTGATTTAGAAAACCCTGTAATAAAGGCTTGATAAATCTTTTCTCCAGTTAATGCCGATGTATGTGCGCTATCCGATGGCATAGATCCACTTGATGGAGTAGTATAATCAGCAGAAGTTACTTTTACATAGATAGGAATATTATGATTTGCATTATAAAATGCATTAATCCATCCCGCACCATATTTTCCATCTATCGTTGTTATAGAAACTTTGGTCACATCTTGTGCAAAACCAGTTCCAGTTGATACCCCTGTTGCTGCTGAAGGTTTTGGAACTATAAACGTTGTTGATGTTACGCTAGATGGTGTTACACCAGATATATTAAATGGACTTGGAGATAAGCCAGAAACAACGATTGATGAAGATGTTGTAAAATTATGAGCTGCAGAGGTTACAAAAACAATAGTATTTCCAACAACAGTTCCTGACTGTATTTGTGCCGTATGGTTTGTATGTGATGTTGGAACAAGATCCCAGGATACTGAAACAATATCTTTTTTACTAACAACAAACTTTCTTAAAGTTCCATTTGCCATTCGTGATTCTTTTTCAATAACTATGGGATTAATATTAATTTCATTTCTATTATGATCAGTTAAATGATACCAGTTCGTACTAAATGTAAGTGTTCCAGATATCTGCGATGTTGCTGCTGGAGAAAATGTTATTGTTGTTCCTGCAATATTAGTAACTACTGAATTTGCGGCTAGTCCAGTTCCAGCAATTTTTTGACCAATTTTTATATTAGAGTTTGCTGCAGATATAACAACAGTGGTTGCTGCTCCAGCTCCGCCAGACGCATATGTTGCAGTTGTTGGAGTATTATTAAGAGATACAGCAATTCCAGAATTTAATAAAAATGCCATTATCGTGGTGTTCCTAACGACGTTACGCCATTACTCTTATTATTTTTGCTACTAATTGTTTTAATCTTAGCAATCACCTTGGTTGCGATTTCTTCTGGATTTCCACCTGAAACATTCATTGTTACATTATACACTGCTCCGCCTGCCATTTGTGTTGTAGCAGTTTCCTGAGCAATACCCTTGGCTGCAAAACCAACTGCTGGCGTTGTTGGCATAGGAGCAATACTCTGATAATTTCCAGATTTTATTTTTCCTAAAAACTTTTTATCTGCAGTAGTTATTGTTTTAGAATCTTCTATTTTTGCTTTTCTATCTTCAACAGCACCTATCAATTTGTCCATTTGAATAACTTTGCTCTCACTGGCAAATTTAGCACCCTCCATCATTGATTCCTGCTGTAATGCGGCAGCAGCTAAGTAATCACCTGTCATTTTCGCTTTTGCAGCCTGATTAAGAAGATCCATTTGTTTCATTTGATATTGGTTTTGACGATTTAATTCATCATTAACTTCCTTAAGTGCATCTCTTTTTTTCTTTAATCTTTCTAATTCTTTATCATAAGCCTTTGTAAGATTATCAATACCAGATGCAGCCTTATTAGCACCTTTACCAGTATCTGTATCAAGAGGTCCTGTTTGGTTAACTCCAAGAGCATCCTTTTCCATTTTTTTTGCATTTGCTAAAGCAAGTTCCATTTCTCCTTTTCTTCGTAATAATGCTCCTCTTTCACCACCATAATAAGCTGCGCCTTCTAGTTCTTTATTTATTCTATCTAGTTCTGCTTGAGCTTGGCCAGCAGTCATATTACCTTTAGCCCCTTGACTTAAATCTGAGTTTAATATAAAGTTAATTGCTGCATCGGCAGTCATTCCATCTATGGCTTTTAGTACTTCTGGAATTCTAGCAACATCAAGAATTGTTAAACTTCCTTTTGCATACCCCATCATAATATCAATTTGAGCTGCACCATCAAGCTCTTTCATAGATTTTGTTATTCTCTTAAATAGCTCTGGATTAGTTTTCTTTAAAGCAGAAAATGCCTCTTCTCCCATACCCTTAAGGGCATCTGCAGCTAATGTACCTTCTGGATCAATCTTATTTAATTCATTAATAAGACTCTTGCTACTTTCTGTCAACAAATCAAAATTTGACAGTGAGGTTGCAAGGCCAGCGTCATACTGTTCCCTAGTAATTAATCCATCGGCATACTGTTGATTAAGAAGTGCCAAAGATTCTTTTTGTTGTGTAAATGCTATAGACAATTGCATTGTTGCAGATGAAACAGACCCTTGAATATCTTTGTATGCCTTAAGTGTGTCAATTTCATAACCATACCCCATAATATTTCTTGCACCTTGTTTAAGTGCACCCATTACCTCACTGCCAAAACCACCAGAATACGATTCATTAATTCCTTGTTGATATCCAGCTGCTTGTTTTAATTCTTGGAATGTCATGGTGGTCATCGCATCGGAGAAACTTTCTCCTCTAGACATTCTCTTACCAGTATCTATAGCTCTTCTAAATAATCCAACCCCTCCTACTGCCATATCTCCAGAAAGTGGATTTATATTTAATTTTGGAAGCTTAATCTTAGATAGTTCTAAAATATCTTTTTGAATTGCTTGTATATTTTGTTTTGAGCTTTCCTGTAAGAAGTTCATTCTTGCTTCTACCGTTAGAGGCTCTTTTGTAATATCCTCTCCATTTGGAGCAAGAATCTGTTGTACCTTTGCTCTCAACTCTACTTGATCTGCACCAATAAGATCTGAAGCAGCTTTAATATTTGCTGCAATATCTTGTGGAGATAAACCAAAAATAGCTGCTCTTTGTGCAACATCCATAGCCGCTGCCTGCATTCCAACATCTGTTCCTCTTACTGCAGCTTCGTTTATTATTGCTGTAGATGTATTGCCTTCTTGCTTATAAAAATCTGCAAATCTTTCTACTGCTTGACCACTTGCAGATATAAGTTGACGATTATTTCTACTAAATTCTCTTGCACTAGGAAGTGCTCTTCCAGTAAACTCTGCGTACTCTTGTATAGATTTTGCACTACCTACACGAGCTTGTACTTCTAAATCTGCAGCCTTTTTAAGTTCATCAGCAGATTTTTTAGCTGATTGATTTAACATAAATAAGCCTACACCAAGCGCTACTACTGCAGCGCCAATGCCACCTATTGCTCCAGCAAGCATTGCAAATGCCTGTAACGCAAATACAGCAGGCATGATGGCATTAGCAAGTTGACCAATTTTTCCAGGAAGCATAGATAATGCAAATACTAATGCAGATACTCCCATACCAGCACCCATTGCATTGCCACGCATTGATGTAACTCTTTTACCTACTGCACCACGAGCCTTTGCAAATCTTTTTGTTTTTTGTTTCTGTCCTTCTTGAGTATCTTTTAATACTTTACCAGGGGCTTGTGAATCAGGAACTGTTTTGGGAAAGTAAGTACCAGTTCTTGGATCAATTAATCCTCCAGGCGCTGCGCCAGTCCTTCTTTGACTTGGAATTATTAATGGAACATTTGGTCCAGGAATTGTTCTTGGTGTCCCTGGAATAATAAGTCCTTTTTGAGTTCCAGTTTGTCCTGGAAGTATAAGTCCACTAGATGATTTTTGTTGCTGTCCAGGAAGTATTAAGCCACTTGATGTTTTTGATTCTTGTCCAGGAAGTATTATTTTTCCACCTGGCAAAGGCTGAACTCCAGGCAAAATAAGAGGACTTGCCATCTTTCCAATTTGAGGACCAGTTAATTTTTTATTTGTTGCAATATCTCGTTGTGTTATTGGTTTTCCAGTTGTTGGGCTTTTCATTGTGGATGCAGTTTTTGATAATCTGTCAGCCACTGCCCTAGTCTCATCTATTTGGTTCATCATTCCAACCTGAAGACCACGAGCAATATCTTCTCCAATTGGAATAGTTTTCCTTGATGGAGATGCAGTTCCTGCACCTGTTGCAGCTGCTGCTACTGCAGAAAGAGCAATTTTTTCTCCTATTAATGCACTTCTACGTTGTATCTCTGCTTCTGCAGCAGTACGCATTTGTGGTGGAAGGGCCATACCAGCTCCACCGAGTCGTCTTATTCCACCAGCAAGAACTCTTGATTCTGGTAGAACATGAGCTCTTGTTAATTTTTCTGTAGATGATATTGGAGCTAATCGGTTAGCCCTTTGAACTCCTACCTGGAATCTTGAAGCTTTTCCACTTCTTATACTATAGTGTGTGCTTCTAACTACTTCTCCAGTATTTGGATCAATCGTTACTCCTGGAACTCTTACGTTGCCCCCACTCATAATATCTGCATTAGTGGCGTAGGCAAACTTTCTCATACCAGATGCAATACCAGCTCCTGAAGCTCCTGTAGCTGACAACCTATCTAATATTAAAGATATCTCTTGTCTTTTTCTTGCAAACAATTCACTAATATGTTTTGCTTGTTGACCAGATTCAGCCATTTCTCGTGATGCAATTCTTAGCTGGTCTGTAATTTCATCAGTATATGGAGCTGCTTGCTGAATCATTGAAAGTATTGTTTTATCAGTAAGCCTCATATTTGATTCAATAGATCCTGCAACAGCTGCAGTATTTCTAAGAGATTCTGCAAATCCAGCTGTATCTAAAAATTCTTTACTAAGTCCAAAGCCTCCAGGCGTATTACCTGGTGCAAGCATTGTGTAGGGACCGAGCAATCTTTCTTGTCCTCCGTAAATACTTGGTAAGCCATTTTTAAATCCTGGAATATTTCCAGATATCATTGCATTAATTAAAGGTGCATACTTTTGAGCCATTTTTGCAGGAATTACCGCTTCTCCAGGAGACAGCATTGATGGAACAATATCTCCTGCTCCCTTAGGTCCTGGAACCGAAACAACACCCTTTTCATATCCTTTAACTTTAAATCCTGGACTCATCATTCCAGGGAATCTTGTAGCTGCTGCATTTTGTGCAGTAACCATTCTTTGATACTCTGCTATAAGGCTTCTTACTGCAGCCGCTTCTCCAGTAAATGCCTGTTGAAGCTTCATGTGTGATTGTTCAAGAGATGCTGCTGCTGCTACTGCATTTTGCTGTTCTACACTTAAAAAGTTTGTTTGCTCACCTAAAACTTTAGATTGTCCAGTTAATCTTAAAAATCCATTTCTTAAAAGCATTAAACCTTTAATACCATTGGCAATAAAGTTAGCCATCAAACCAATAGTCATTAGTAATACTGGGCCAAGTCCACCTATATAAAATATGACTTTTGTAATTACTTTTTTGCTTGTATCAGATAAACCATTAAACCATTCTAATAAACCATTAAGCTTATCAAGTAGTGGAGTAATAACTTCTAAAAATGTTTGACCTATTGGTACTAAAGAAACTTTAAGGCTTTCTATAGAAGCACGGAACTTATTCATTGCGCTATCTGCAGTAAGACCTAATTCTTTTTCTGCCAATGCCGCCAAATCTTCCATAGAAGCTGTTGCTAAATCAAGAACACGAGCTGCTTGATTACCATCACGAATTACGTTATCAAATAATGCAGAGAGACGAGCTTGCTGGAACTTACCAAATAGTTGTTCAATAGCCCTTTGTCTTTGTAAATCAGAAAGATCATCTAATGCCTCTGCAAACTCTACTACAGTAGCTTTTAGATTTCCAACATTACTTTCTACAATATTATCAATATCAATGCCCATATCATTGAGCATTCCTCTTGCCTTATCTGAAGGATTAATAAGTGATGCAAGACCAGACTTTAATGCGTTTGCACCTTCTGATGCATTAATACCGCCTTCTTTCATGGCGGCCATAAAGAATGCTAAGTCTTTAATATCTCCGCCAAGCTCTCTTACGATTGGTGCTGCTTTTGGAATAGCAGTAGTAATATCTTCAAGCGATACAACAGTTTGGTTTTCAACTGCGTTAAGGAAGTTAATTGCATCAGCTAAGTCTACAGAAGAAATCCTAAAAGCATTTTGTAACGATATTGTTGTTTCAAGTGCTTTTTGTTGATCAACCTGACCAAGTACTTGAAGTCTTGTTGCTTGCGCTACCTGTGCTTGTAAATCAGATCCAGAAAAACCAGCTGCTGCTGCTTCTGCAGCTAATGCAACAGTATTAGATACAGCAATACCATACTTAGTAAATTCTTTTCCAAGTGCCTGAATAGATTCAAGCGCAAATTGTGTTTCTTCTGGTGCTGTAAATAAATCTCCATAAACTTTTTTAAATTTTATAGCAGCAGTTTCCATATCCATAAAAGCTTTTGTCGCCGCAGTTCCTAACCCAATTAATGGAAGAGTAAAACCAACCATGAGCTGACGACCAGCCCACTGTGTATTTTTACCAAAGTTGAGAAGATTTGTAGATCCTTGTTTTACAAGCTGATTAAATAAAGCTTGTTTTTGTGCTGCTATTTGTAGCTGAGTTGAAACATTGCTTAAATCAAGCTTTGTGGGCATGACTGCAATAGCTTTCATTGCACCGTTTGCATCACGGCCCATCTTAATATATTGAGTTTGTAGCCTCTTTACATTTTCTAAAGCTACCTTATTTACTGTATCTAACTCAGAACGAAAAAATCTACCAAATGTTTTAGTTGAAGCTGCAGAATATCTAAAGTATTCCCGCATTGAAAACTTGTTGCGTTCTAAAGAATCTGAAAAGTTTTCTGCTGTAGTTCTAACTGTACGTAATTCTGCAGAGAACCCTTGAATAGCATTTACGCCATTTATAAAGTTCTTCTGCAGATCACGTTGTGCAAGTGCAGCTGCATCTGTACTTCTTGCTACAGATGAATGAAACCTTGCTATTTCTCTTTGAAGCGATTTTAGCTGTGCTAATGCACTAGACGTATCTATATTTACGCCAATTTCGGCATTTACATCAGCCAATTATTTCACCTCATTTTAAATTGTATTATTGATTTGCGTCAAGAATATCTGGCATTGCTCCAAGCGCTACTCCAGAAGCAGCTTCAACAATCTTATACACTGTTGGTAGATCCAAAAGGTCTTCCAACTTTGCAAGATCATCTGCAATTTCTGGCTTGTATTGCTTCATCGCAATTTGAGCACACTCAACAAGAAGTGTCATTGACTTCTCATTATCTTCTGCCACTGCCGCAACTCCATCAAACTTCTTCAAAAATGGACGAAGAAGAGAGATTTTTAGAGGACGAACCTTGATCTCTGTTCCATCAATAAGAACAAGAGTCTTTTCCTCATGAATTGTTGTTGCCATTATTTTCCTCCTATTTAGGCTATGTTAATTATATCACAAACAAAGCTATCTTAGGTCCTCATAATCAAGACCCATTCCAATACCAAAACCATATCTTTGAGCGTTTTGACCTTGTAAAGCCAGGATATCTTTTGAGTCTGTAGTTTGTCCCTTACTGAAAACTCTTGCCTTTAGGTCTTCCCACTCTTTTTGACCACGATCAGAAGAGGCTTCTAAATCTACCCCTTGTATCGCTGCCAAAAACTTTTTTTCTTCATAATCTAAATCTCTTCTTCCTGCTATTATTGCCATAAGTTCTGGCATAGAAATAGATCTTTCCAATTCATCATAATTTTTCCAAATACCCAAGGTAAATACTTCTGACTCTAACTTTACAAGATCTATATCATCCCAGGAGTTTTTAGATTCATTTTTATTTGCTTGTTCTTTTACTGTTTCCTTGGAATCATCATTTATTTTTATACCGCCAGCATGCTCTAAAATTTCATGTATTGTTGGCATATCTATATTATCTTCTATATCTTCAATAGATTTCATTTTAGGATAATATTGTTTCATAGCAATTTTAACGCATTCAAGTAGTAATAAAATAGAGTCATCATCATCTTTTGTGTTATTAATTAACGAAAAGGTATCCATAAATTCACGCAAATATTTTATTTTTAGTGGAGAGATTTCTACCTCTGTTCCATCTAAGAGATTTATATTTTTAATAGAATATACTTTAGTTGCCATGTTTTCCCTACACCATTTTAGCATACAACAAAGCCCGCCTCGTAAGAAGCGGGCTAAGTGTTAATCTAAATAAAGATTATGAAGCTGGTGTCCAGGTACGATCTACGATCTTACCGTAGGAACCAGAGGTGTCTTCTGGGAGAAGACGGAATGAAACTTCAAACATTGAAGGCTCATCACGCTTTGCGGAAACAGTTACGTTCTCAATTGAGAGAGCACGATATGCTGTGTAAACACGCTCAACGGTATCTGAGGCTTCGCAGTCACCCGTTCCAGGACCAACTGCAACGATACCACGCTCAACTGGGCACTCGCCAATCTCGCCTGCAGAAAGATTAAGAACCTTTCCAGCAGATGTAGATGCGTTACCAGAGAGCTGATTGTCGTTGTATGCTAAAGCTAACAAAAGATTTTCAAGTGTTGCTTCAGCAAAAGCAGTTGCAAGATTAACCTGCATTCCCTGCTTGTAAAGTTTTGCAACGTCAAGAACCTGATCTACCTGGACTTCACCGAAGTCTGGTTGGAACTGAAGCTCAAGACCGTTCATGGTGTAACCAATGTTTGTATAATCTGCATCTTCGGAAAGTGTTTCCTTAAACGATACAGTATTACCAAATGAAGCTAACGAACTCGGATCAAGAGTTGTGTCTGCTACGAACATGGCTGCAGCACCAACGATGATGTTGCTTGACGTACCACGAGTGTATGCCATATTTTTTCACCTCTTCCTTAAATGGAATATATTAAGTTTTGGCGTGTTTCCTCAACCTAAGTATAACAGCATTTTATATTGTCAATTTGTCGTCTCCACGGAGCTTTGGCTCTGGAGTCCAGTTATTATTGGTCAGACTTGGCATTTGATGATAGTCAAAATCAATGATAATTTTATTGCCAGCATAGGTCCTTGCTGTTCCAAAGTCTATAATATCTCTAGTCTCTTCTAGCTGATATACCTTGAAATCATGAAAATAGAACATGTTGTCTACTGGAGAATTGCCATCTTTTAAATCCACCCTACGATTAGAACACCAGCTATTTACCTCTTGGGCAGATTCATCTGCTCTATCTAAAAGCCTAAATATTGTTTCTGTAGCTCTAACAACATCAGGTACTGGAGTGTTTCCAAATGAATAAAAATAATACAACATTTGCTCACATTTAATATGAGGGAATCCACTTCTATTCATTTTAAACATACGATCATATGTAGCAAATATATCTCCAGGTGGAAATGAGCTGGTAAGTGCTTCTAAAGTTGAAGGTTGAGTAGGAAAAAATTGTGGAGGGTTGCCAAATATTGGTTCTAACTTTTCTTGAAGATATTTATTAATCCAAATAGCTGGCGTATTAAACTCTGTCTCGTTTGCCATTATGCTTTATAACCTGCCTTTGCAATCCATGCGTATCCCGTTGAAATACCCGCAGACCTTCCAGCTACCTTGCCTTTAGCTAAATTCTTTTTGTATACCACAGGATTTTTTAAATACTGTCTAATACCACTTGTTTTTAAAAATGCTTGTGTAAAATATTTATTAAAAAACATATTAATAGTTTTTTCAAAACCCTTTTCAGCCTTAGTTCCGCCTGGATTTAAAACTTCAACTGTCCCTTTAGTAAAAATTGTTTCTCCGCCATCTTGGAATGCCAAAGCTTGTGCTCTTTTAGGCTTAATCGTAACTGGAACTCCATTTTCCATAATGCTTGCTTTATTATAAAATGGCACTGTTGATCCATTTTTTATAGAGTTTGATTGTTTAAAATTTGAATAAAAAGAAAGACCTATATTACTAACTGTATAATCAATATCAAATAATCTTGCATTTGGACTACCTGTTCTATACCATTCATAAACATGATGAAGCATTTGTGGGTTAGATCTAGCGTTTGCATCAATAAATTTTTCTAATAGTTCTTTTGTTGATAATCCAATATTTTTTAAAAATGCTGTTTTGCCAGCCTTAACTCCATCCAAAAATCCTATTGAATAATTAACTATATTATTCATATCAGATATAAATTTAGATTGATTAAGTTTAATTGAAATCATAGATCTGATGCCTGATTTTCTGATCTACGAATTACTACCTTATAATAATCAACTTCTCCAAATGGATTGATGATTGGTTCATTTGATGCAATTTCAAATAAAGTTGATCTTCCAGATCTTGGGCCAGCAGTTTCAATATATATTGGTTGATCATTTCTTGTTCTTATATTTGTAATAATAATATTTACTATTGAATCTTTTGAGCTAGATTCACTAATTCTTAAATCATCTTTTACTCTACCCAAAAGAATCATTTCCATATTAATCATAGGATTTGGTTTTACTTCTTCTCCCCAAGCGGTTCCAGCTGGTGCAAAGTTACAGATTATAGTTCTATCAACAACCCATGTTTTTTGAACATTGCCATATGCGCCCTGCTCAACTATTGGATAATATATATCTGCTTTTAAGGGATACAAAAAATCTGGAGTGTTACATGTATTAATTACCACTATAAAACTCCAAGTTTTGTTATGTTGACTTTATATTTATCCAATATTTTATCAACTAAAATATTTCCTGTTCCTTCTAATGCCGATTTATCAATTTGAATTCTAAATTGATCTGTTGAATAATTAAGTATATATCTCTTGTAATAGTCAAGTTTTCCACACTTTATATCATCCATTAACATTAGTGTTGCATCTTTAATATCGTTTGGAACAACCTTATACCCTTGCTCTAGCAAAAATATATAATCATATCCTTTTGGAAAAGCTACTCCAGGGGATATGGTGTATATGTTGCCGCTATCTTCTGTATCAAACAATGCATAAGAATCTGATGGAGCAACCATTATATTTGGAGGCTGCTGCTCTGATCTATTGAATCCATCTATGGCAGAAACTGGATCTTTTGTTATGGCACTTTTATCTTTAGTAATTAAATAATTCCAGTCTGCAAGTGCAGGACCATCTTCTGTATTTGATGTATCATAAACCAAAACAGAATTTTCATAAACTTTTAATATCTTGTATGTACGATTCCAAAGCGGCATATAATCTGTACCCTGACCAACAGTTTCAACGTAATCTGTATAATAATAAAATCCGCCAACAATTGAATCAATGATAGTTCTTGCAATTTTCTCGTATCCATCATATTCTGCTATTTCGCTTGCAGTAGTTGCCATAGTGGAAACATCAACGTATGGCCTCAAAATTTCAAGGTTGTCCTCTACAACAATATCGCCTAATTCAGACTCTGGATATTCATAAATAGATAGTTCATAAGAATCGTCATATTTACTAAAATACTCGGTAAGATCATATTCTATTTTTGAATCTTCTGTACTTGTGACCACTTCTTCTAATAAAATTATATCTCTAGCTTTGTCTTTAATAAAAAGCTTGTAGTCTGCTTCTGGAAAATTTACAGAATAAGATATTGAAAGTGGATATGGCGGCTTTCTTAATATTTCCATTATTTTTTAATCTTATAGTGTTTTGCTACCTCATCTGCTGTTGCTACACGAACAGCTTTATGAGAAAGCCACTTTTCAGATATCTCCTTTGGTAGTATAGTATATCCTTGGTTTAATTCGCCTACCCCATTCCAAAAAAGATTGCGAGATGAAAATATAGCTATCTTATCTCCCTTGGCATTTTCTTTATCTTGTTTTTTCATTTTAATTTGAGCTTCAGTTGGAATAAAAGAAAAAATAACCTCAAGTATTTCATTTTTAGTACTAACACCAAACAAATCTATGTTATTTTTCTTAGCATATGATTTTAATTCTGGAACTGTTTTCTTTTTTAAATCTTCTATTAGTTGTGCTGACATATTATCCTCCACTGCTATTATAGCAGAATGTGAAGAAGGAGGGTAGTTTTTACGCTACCCTCCTCTTTCATTTATTCAGTTTTTATTAGGAATCAGATGCTGCATCTGCGAACGCAACTGCATCAAGCTCTTCCCATTGCAGACCAAATCGGACGAATACTGTGTACTCAACTGTATCCTTCTTTGGCTTGTACTCACGGTTAACGGTGATGTCTCGCTGGAAACCCCAAACACGGTTAGCAGGGAATGTCAAATCAACATAATCTGCTGGGTAGTAAGGAACTTCCATAACATCTACACCGAGAACACGGGTAGTACGTGCATTGCCGAATGTCTGCCCTGCACCATCAAGATATGCTTGACGCTGTGGGTTAGCACCTGCTGGTGTACCAGCGAATGCTTCAGCAATTGCATCAGCAAGTGTACCGTTATTGCGAACGATACCCTGGAATGCATCAGTACCTGCATAGAACTTAAGATTGCTCTTAATTGCACGATACTTACGTGGCATTGCGAGGATGATATCCTGCATGACAACTGGAGTCCAGTCATCGTTGCTTACTGTAACGAGTGCTTCGTGAGCATCGCTACCATCTGTAACCTTGTGTACGAAACCTTCCATGATTGAAAGGAAGTTGCCTGTGGAACCATCGCCATTGATAGCGAGATCTTCAATATCATTAGCAAATGCATTGGTCATCAAGCGAACGAGATGATCTTCCAACGCACCTCCTTCAATATTGTCTTCAAGCGACTCTGTTGAGACTTCCCAATCAAGACGAATCTTCTTGGTTGTGAGCTCTACCTTTGTGAAGGTTGCGCCAGCGTTTGTGTATGTGCTGTCAGCCTGGGCTGCTGCACGGATAACACGCTCACCAACATTTACCTTCTCAATTTCCATGGTATTTGCCCGCATAGTAACTCTGCGTCCATCTTTGGCGAGAACTGTTGCATCCCACACATAGTCAATGAAGCGACGAGCTTGCTCAGGGGCAAGGATACCACCTGGCGTACCAGTTGGATTTACAGCGTTGATACCTTCTGTTGACCCGAAAGTGGCCTGAGAAATGTTACCAAGAGACGCTGCTGGAGAAAGGTTACCATCAGGACCTGTTGCTGTAGCACCTCCGACACCACCAGATGCAAATGCACCTTGTCCGTCATGATTGTGAGCCTCAGTTGTTCCTGGGTAATTCTTTACGATATCTTGTTCCGACATATTGTTCACCTCCTAGTGAATTTGTACTTATTATTTAAATAGGTCGGTATTTGTGAGGAAACGACCGCCCCATAGGGATTTTTGAACTGGCTTTTCAGCCAATTCCTGTACGATCTCGCCTAGATCGCCAGACTTGCGGAAAGCTGTATCTTTTTCAACCATATCTACACGCTTTCCAAACTCATTAAAAGTACCCTTTACTTGGCTAACCTCACTTGCTACAGACTTAACTTCGCCTGTAACGGTTTCAAGGGACTTTGTAATTGCTTCAACGTTAGCCTGCATAGACTTAACTGTTTCAGCAAGATTGCTCAAGGCATTAGTAAGAGATTCATTAATTTCTGCAACAGACTTTGCAATTTCTGCTGTTGTATCAACAACTGCATCAACTGATTTTTCTACTACAGAATCAGCAGCTGGAGCAACTTCTTCAGCAACTATCTCTGCCACTGGCTCGTCTGCTTTTTCAAGCACTGGAGCCTCAGCAACAACTTCAGCAACTGCTTCTGTTGTAGCTTCTGGAGCAACCTCAACATTTTCAACTACTGCTGTATCAGACTTTTCTAGAGTCTCTTCAACAGCCATTGTTTCTTCTGTCATAGGATTTTCCTCCTTTTTCATCTTAATTGTTCTAATGCCTTTTGCACTATCAACTAAGAACTTTACTGTTTCTATATTGTCTTCACTTTTTTCAACAAAGCCAATGTTTTTCATTGTTGCTGTGCAAGATGGGCAAGACTCTTCTAATCCATCAGAAAGTCTAACAATGTCATCATCTTTGCACCAATAAACATTATCAACAACTGCCTTTGCTAGATATCCACCCAACTCGCCTTTTTCAATTGATATAACATTTGCAAATTGATTTGCTGGACTATCAACAAGTGAAAGCTCATGTAATTCATATTCTTTAATAATTCTAACTGACTTATCAAGTTCTTCGTTATAAGAGTCGTCAGACTTTTGTATGCTACCGCCAATTGAAAAACCAGTTAGAGTTCCATCAAGAACTTTCTCCCAAGTATCTTGTGCACCCTTTGAGACATATGCAGATACATAAACTCCGCTATAAAACTTTTTAGTGTTTGGATCAAAATAACGATCTTCTTTAAAAGAAACAACCTTACCAACTGCATTTGGTCCATGCATCTCACGAAGGTTTCCACGAAACTTTTTAAATGCTGCTAAACTTGCTTCTGTGGTTACAATATCGTTTTGCCTATCAATATTATCAAGTGTAGCAAAACCAGAAACTGTACGACGCTCTTGATCAACCTTGCCAATAGGCATTGAAAAACGAACACTGTTGCCGTCGGTGACCCAATGGGCCTTATTAATAATCATTGCAGAACAATTATACCAACATTTTATCCAATATGTGGATACTATGTGGATGAACGCCCTTCACCCTGTGGATTTCTTCCAGAAATTGTGGATGAGGAGTCTGAGTTATTATTTGTTCGCTCAGAATCCCTTGCTCTATTTCTTGCAGAATTTGCAGCCGCATCGGTTGCCTGTCTTGGACTCATTACAAATGGTTCATCCCCGTCTGCTCTTTGAGGAAGATCTAGCTTTTCACGAGCCTCATTTGGAGTCATAACCTGAGTCTTTACATAGCGCTCAATAATCTGAGATTGTGCAATTTCATCAGTAAGGGTAAGCTCATTAAATCTAAGCTCTAAAATATCAGTCTTTTCTTTAATAATCTTATTAACAATTTTTTCAAGATCTCTTTGTGCTGGACGAGATACTTGTTCTTTAAAGGTACGATCTTGTGCTAATGCTGCTGCTATTGCTGCTGAATCACTACCGCCCAATTTTGAAATAGGAACCTGATGTGCAATTAAAATATCATCACGATTTTGTTTTCGGTACTCCTTGAAGGAACCCTCTTGAACACCACTTTCAATTGGTTCCATCTTAAACTCAACCTTATTATTTTCGGTGTCTCCAGGAAGTGGAATATAGAGTGTTCTATGGTTTTGCCCCTTGAGACCAGTTTGTAAAAATCTAAACATCTTATCTTCTGCATCACCAGAAAGCTTTGCTCCCTTAGTTACAATAACGTATCTTGGTACCGCCTTGTTTTGGAAGTAATCAATGTTGTACTGTGATGCAAGCTGATCTCCAATCAATGATGGTAATGCAGAAATAATGTCTGGAATACCATAGAATGTGTTTAATGGTGAATAAGATTTGATGTGAATAATTTCGTTGGGTCTACGATCTTCCGTTACTGGATTTTGATTTTTTGCACCAAAGTTTCTAAAATAAACAACCTTTTGACCAATAATTTGTAAGAATCCATCACGTAGTCTGCGAACACGAACGGTAGTTGCTGGAATATGTCCTATATAGCCAATATCTCCAGCAGTAGTTCGCCCTACCTCAATAAATCCATTACCCGTAGCCTCAACATCAGTATAAACCTTTGTCATAATTGAAACAAAGCTTTCATCATCATTAAGTGATTCTAGCCAATCACGCATAGAAATCTTGCCTCGTTCAATACGACCTCTTGCTCTTTCAACCTTGCCCTCATCTTCTGTCATTTCAAAATTAAGCATTGTGCGATCTGTAATTTCAAAACGATATCCTAAGCCCACTATATTTTGAACCTTTGCATCAATTGCTGCATGGTTAGCAAAAGATGTATCATAAAAGTTAGCAAGTTCGTACATATTGTATGGTGGTGTAATTACATCAAATAGCCCGTATCCATTTCTATATACCGTTCCAGGATTAATAGCCTTTGACTCTGCATTTTGTCCTGCAGGAATTGCTCCAGCTGAATCTAAATATTGTTTGCTATCTGTTGCAACATACTTATTTAGATTACGGGTGGTGCGTCTTTTAAAGTTTTGATCAATACCAGAATAATCTTTTAGTGTGTCCCATGACTTGTTAAATGGATCATAATCTTTAAACAAATTTTCATCTGCTTGCTGAGTATTTAATGAAGCCTGAATAAAATCGTATTTGTTATCCATTTTCGTATGCATCTCTTCCATGAGCTTTTAAAGTTTGTTGTGCAGCATGAATTGCGCCTAAGTCATTCATTGATGGAAGCAATCCATTTTTAAATCTATCCATTTGCTCCGTATGCTCTTCTTCAGAGATACGAGTTAATCCTGGCACAAATATTGCCTCGCCGTCGCCCTCATCACCATAATATTTTGCTGCTTGTTTAAGCTCTGCAATTTTAGTAAGATCTCCACGGACAGCAGGTATGTTTAAAACATTTCCTTCTCCATCAGTAAACCACTTACCATTAGATTTTTTGTAAACGTATAAGCCCCAGTTATATTTCTTTTCAATAACCTGGCGACGCACATTGCTTACAATTGGCTTACCAGTTTTTGGATTAATTAAAGGATTAATGTTCTTACTCATAACCATAAGTATACCAGATTATAGCAATTTTGTACTTGACAAAACCACTTTATCCAATTTTTATCTCACAGCTATCCGTAGTGCAATAAGCCTCTCCAACAGAATCAAGATTATCTACGCCATCGTAAATAGCAGACCAATTAATCTTCTTAATCTTGCCAATATACGAGTTATATTCATCCTTAGTAATCTGAGTATATGGTTGCTGTGGATAAACTGTATTGCCCATTGGTAAAAATGATACTGCCTTTAGCTGACCTTCATACATATGAAGGGCAGGAGCAATGTGCTTAGTTTCAGTATCCTTATCAAATGAAAGGGTAACAGAAACACCATTATCTGACCAATATTTTTGAGCAGTAGCAGCAAGTGCAATCTTCTCAAATAATGTTACATCTTTTTCAGATCGTGGATGTCCAGAATGTACTGGGAAATATACTACTTGTGTATTTGCTGATACTAGATCTTTTTCAATCTTATACCCTGCAGCTTTGAAAAGATGTAGCATTGGGTCAGTATCACCAAAACGGATAGCACGAAGGAAGTAATCTCCACCTGGAGCCCAGTGAACTCCTGGGGTAGCCCCAGAAAGAATTGACACAGAACCAGACGGCTTTACGGTTGTAACACGAATTGATTCACGAACACAAAGCCACTCAGAATATGAATGATCATATTTACGAATAGTCTTGTAGCCTTCGTCCATCCAATCACGAACTGCTGGCAAACCCTTCTTATCTGCAAATGAAGCAATCCCAGTAAGGGATGTTCCAATACGACGATTTCTTTGCATAATGCCGTTTGTTGTTGGCCAATGTGTTGGAATAAGTGTTACACTTTTTCCATAAAGATATGCAAACTTCAATGTACGCAAGAAATCTTCTTTTGTATCATGCCTATTTAGATGAACCTCAACTAATGTACAAAGCTCGTAGGACTCTAGTGGTTGTTCAGCACATGGATTGAATCCCATAACACGATAATCTTTTCCATCTGCTGGATCTGCAAGACGACCAAAATTACGAGCAACATCCAACCAAATAAATCCTGGCTCTCCATTGTTTGCAATAAGATCTACATAGTCTTCATACTTTGTTCCTACATTTGCAGAGATAGAGTTATTACTCATCCATGCCCAACCTGGATTTTTTGGATCAAATGAATTTCGTTCTGGAAATACTTCACCATTTTTAAGATTAATAAAATCTTCATCTCCAGCAGCACCAAGAGCAAGGGTTGCGGAACGACGAACATTACCAGAAACAACACAAGTTCCAATAAGGTTTACAATATCAACAATTGCACGAGAGTCTAGCTTTTCTCCTGCCCTACAGCCAATGACTGTGCGGATACGGTTGTGTAGATCAATAAGTGGTTGTGGACCGCTAGCAACGCCTCCAAAGCCTTTAATGGGTGCTCCTAGAGGTCGTATGAGATCATAGTTAAATTCTTGAATTGCTTGATTTGGTCTTAGGTAAGAATTAAGTAACATTCTTACAGAGTCTACCCATCCTTCACGAGTATCTGGAATCTCATATATAAATGCTGGCTCTGTTGGACTGTAAATAGGAAAATCCTTGTCTGCTCCAACGGTATCAAACCCTACCCCAATACCCAACATTAATGCATCCATTACCCAGGCAAACAATGCTCCTGGATCATTCTTGTCAAGATCTTTTGTGGATACCATTGCACAGTTTTGAAGAGCAGCGGAGTTGCGCTTTTCCATAGTCATTGGGGTACCAAATGCCCACATGCCACGCCCAGGAGGGGTCCACTTAAGATTAAACATACGATCAAATGCCTCTTGAGCAGATTTTTGTGCTTTATTATCATTCCAGGGTAGGCGGTTTTCTTTAGCGTGATTTTTTTGTACTGAATACATACCCTCAATAACACGACGACAGACTTCATGCCAGCGTTCTTTAGTTCCGTCTTCTTTTACTCTTGAATATGTCCTAATAAATGTTATTTCTCCAAGGGAGTTATTGCCAGCATCAGAAAATCCAAATGGTGGCTCTACATCCTTATATTTAGCAATAAAATCATCTACAAGACGGAACGAAAAAATATCTGACATTTATAAAACCTTTCGTAATAAAAAAATAAAATGAGTACTTTGCATTTTCTAAAGTACTCCCTTAAGTATAGCACAAGTTATGAAAAACAAAAACACGCCCTGTTAAGAGCGTGTTAATGTTTTATATGTATTTATATATTAAACTATGTCACCAATAATTGTGAACGTATTACTTCCCGTGCATATTACTACTGCAGATGAGTAACGTGTTCTAATTTTTGGAGCTGCTGTTGTTGCACCAGCTGATGTAATTGTTACACCTGATCCAATTGCGAATGTTACTTGACCAGTATTTGTTTGTTGAACAGCTATTTGATCTCCAACTGAGAATACAGATGGTGGAACTGTTACAGTTATTGCGCTTGTGTTGTCACAGGTCACCCATCGGTTAGATGCATCAGTTAGAGCAAGTGTGTATGTTGTTCCAGTTTGTGCATTCATTGCCATCTGTACTCTTGGAGTAGCAATTGTTGGGGATGTCCCAAAGACAAGTGCTCCAGATCCAGTTTCATCTGTTACTGCAGATGCTAAGTTAGCAGATGATGGGGTTCCAAGAAATGTTGCAACTCCAGATCCAAGTCCAGAAACATCGTTTGCAATTCTTACTGTGAGAGTGTTATCTGCACCATTGATTGTTTTATTAGTTAGTACTTGGGTTCCTGATAATGTAGCTACTGTATTAGCTATTGAAAATACTGTTCCATCAAGAGTCAAGCCAGTTCCAGCAGTATAAGTGCCTGCTCCAGAGAACTGAACAAACTCTATTGCATCAGTTCCGATTGTTGCTGGTGTATTAATTTGTACCCATCCAGTATTAGCATAGGTGTTACCTAAATCTACGAATACAAAGTCACCGCTATCAACTTCAGAAGCTGTATCAAAATCAGTTGCACGAGTCGGTTGTCCCGAAGCTTGAACTACATAAATACCATTTTCTGACTTTGTTGTTTGATCTTTAACAAGAATGCGATCACCTGTTACAAGAGTTATACCATCAAGTACATCACCATTTTCAAGAGCAGTAGCTAAAGCAACATTTGTTGTTGTAGCCACCCTAACTGATGGGTGAACGTGCAATCCTTCAACAGCAGAGTCAACATATGCTTTTGTCGCTGCATGAAGAGACTCTGTTGGTGCACCAGAAAGTGTTAATGCTCCAGTTAGTGTTCCACCAGATATTGGCAAAATATCATCATCTGATATAGCAGAGTTAAACTGTGCAAGAGTTCCAGATACTGTATTATTTGCTAAATTAATTGTTTTGTTTGTTAGCGTATCTGTGCTTGACGAAGAAATTTTTCCATCAATCTGAGACTGGATTCCAGAAGTTACACCATTTAGATATCCGATTTCTGTATCAGAAACATCAGCAACACGAGCTTGTATTGTTGAGGTATTTACAGAAATAGCACCAGTGCTATCATCATAAGAAAGACCATTTCCAAGAGCATTTCCAACTGCATCCTGTGCATTTTCATCTGTATATGTTACTGCTCCAGTTAGCGATATAGAGTTTGATCCATCATTATAGGAAACGCTAATATTTGTATGCGTTCCAGCAGACAAGGCCTGAGCTACAGCATCTACCGAAAGTTCTGCAATATCTGCTGATGCAGCCTTAGAATTGATCTGTTCTTGAATGTCTGAAGTTACATTTGATAAATAACCAAGCTCTGTGTCTGTGACTCCAGTAATTCTAAGTTGAACTGTTGTTGAATCAACATCAAATTGATCTGTTGCAGGATTAAATATAAGTCCAGTCCCCGCAGATGCCTCAATTGTATTTGCCAATAAATCTTTACTAGCATAAATATTGGCCACATCATTTACTAATGCGTAATCAGACAATGTATTAGAAAGAGCAGCAACCGATACAAGATCTCCATCGCTTATTGCTGTATTTAATTGAGATAGTGTTGCTGTTACTGTATTATTTGAAAAATCAATACTTTTGTTAGAGAGTGTTTGTGATCCACTGTTTGTAGTAACCGTTGAATCAATTGCAATCGTTATAGTATTTGCATTGTCGTTATAGGTTTTTGTAACGCCCGTTCCTGCAACAAGAGCGGCATCAACAATATCCTGTGTTAACTCACCTAATTCTGTATCAAGAACATAATTTGATACAGCATCCTCATCAATAAAATATGCTAAATCGGCCCAATGGTTTGTTCCATCACCGATCTTAAATTTATTTGTGTTAGTCTCATACCCAATTTCTCCAGCATTTAATATTGGGTTGGCTGTTGTCCACTGAGTCGCAGTACCCCTGCGCTGTTGCATTCTTGTTGCCATTTATACACTCCTCTGTATATGGTAGTATTATAACAGATAATTAATTAAAATTATCTACTGCTATCCCGCCATCCCATGTTTCTTCCCAGGAATTAGTATTATAAGATCCAGCACTAACCAAGTAGCCTGGCTCATTATAAGCTCCACCGCTTACAAATGTACTTACAATAAGACCTGATCCATCAATTGATGTATCATGAATATGATCTTGTAACACTTCTGCATCTTCTAGATTAGCAATTGCCAGCCAAGAAGAACTATAATATACGTGGACTCTTTCTGTTAATGTGTCAAACCAAAGATCACCATTTGATGGTGATTCTGGTGCAGTATTTCCTACTGGGATAGAAGGAGAACCAGCGATTGCGTCAACATAATCTTTTGTAGTAGCATGTCCACCAAGTGTCGGGGTAGCAACAGTTACCGCATTAGTAAATGTTCCACCACCACCAACAATTAGGCCATTCTTTACCTTAAAATCTTTGTTAACTGTAGCCACTGGTTCTCCTCTATTCTAAACTATACTAACAGTGTTCCAACTATGGTAACTGTTGAGTTATTATTAAGAGTTGTAACTCGGAGTCTTGCATCGCTACCGCTCACATCTGCTGTGATTGTAGAAGCAGAACCATTTGTTCCAACTATTGCATATTCAGTGATTGCAATATTATCAGACGTATCCATTGTCAAGATAACCTTGGAAACTTCTGTATGTGTGCTATAAGCAGTCTTTACCAAGAACTCTGCAGATCGGTAAGATGCTTTAGGCCAAGAGTATGCCGTAACCTGACTTGCAGTTGCAATATTTGCAGTAGCTGCAGCAACCTGTGTTGCAACACTGTTGATATCAATCTCTGTAAAGTTAGGCGTTACAGCTTCAAGAGCAGCAATGGCACGAGCATTTGTGAAGTAAAGGTTTGAAGTTCCCTCATCAAGATCGTCTGTATCTGAATCAGCTACACCATTTTCTGCAACAAAGTCATAATTTCCAGTCAATCCGTTGTAGGTGACTGTAATATTTGTTTGTGTGCCAGCTGTAAGTGGTGTAACCATTGCAGCCTCTGCACGGGCATTTGTGAAGTACAAGTTAGTACCTTCAGCAAGATCTCCAGTATCAAGATTTGCAACAGCTGCTTCTGCACGGGCATTGGTAAAGTAAAGGTTGTTTCCTTCAGCAACATCATCGGTATCAAGACCAGATATTGTATTTCCAACACCAGTAATTGCATTATCAACATAGAATTTGGTTGCAGCATCTTGATTGCTTGATGGCTCTTCAAGATTTACAATCTTATACGAATTAACAGCATCAAGATCAGCTCCAAGGGAAACTGCGTTGCCAAGTGTTTTATTGCTTAATGTTTGTGTATCAGATGTTCCAACAATATCTCCTGTAACACCATGGATTCCGCTGTGAAGAGCTTCATGAGAAGTAATTGCACCTGAAACATAATCTATGCTTGCAAGAACGTTAGCATTAGCATTGAATGTATTTCCATCAAGATATAATCCATACCCTGCTAAAAATGTACCTGCACCAGAGAACTGGGTGAAGTAGATTGGGTCTGTTCCGATTGTAGCAACAAGTTCAGATGTCTGAACCCAGCCAGTGTCAGCCTGACCACCACCAGTAACGAATACGAAGTCACCACCATCTACTTCTGCTGGAGCATCAAAGTCAGCTGCACGAACAGCAGCACCAGAAGCTTGTACAACATAGATACCGTTTTGTGAAGCAGTAGACTGATTCTTTACAAGAACACGGTTTCCTGTAGCAAGCGTTACGCCATCAAGAAGATCTCCGTTTTCAAGATCTGTTGCAAGATTAATATTTGCTGTAGTAGCAGCAACAACAGAAGCATGAATATGAAGACCTTCAGCAACACCGTCAACATAAGCCTTTGTAGCAGCATCTGTTGAGTTATTTGGTGTTCCAAGGTTTGTTATAGTATATGTACCAGCATCAAGGTTTGATCCAAGTGTCTTATTGGAAATTGTCTGGGTATCAGAAGTACCAACAACGTTACCTGTAACACCATGAACACCAGATGCTACGTTATGAGCACTTACTGCACTTGAAATATCTGCATCAGTAGCAATAACATCATCATCAATACGAATTGCATTATTAGCAATTTCAAGACCGTATCCAAGGTGTGCCGTGAACTCACCTGTTGAACCATTGTACTGAAGTCCTTCTCCAGCACTAACAGCTCCACGAGCCCTTGTATTTGTGAAATAAAGATTTGTTGTACCCTCAAGAAGGTCGTCTGTATCTGAATCTGCAACACCGTTTTCAGCAGTAATTGTTAGTCCAGATCCACTACCGCTAATTGTAATATTTGTAAGTGTTGCACTTGTTAGCAAGTCTGCTGCTGCATCTTTTGCACGAGCATTTGAGAAGTAAAGGTTTGATGTGCCCTCACCAAGATCATCTGTATCGTGGTTTGAAATATCAGAAACTGTACCAGTTACATCACCAGTAACATCACCGACGAGGTCTGCTGTAATAACGTTAGCAGCAAAATTTGCAAAACCATCACGAGCAACAACTGTATTAGCAACTGCCTGCGAGTTTGCGGATCCACCAATCAATCCAATAATGTATGTTTGATCGGCAGAGTCTTTTGTAAGAATGTCATAACCGTTGATGGTACCATTTGCACCTTCAACGATAAGACCATTTTTGATTTTAAAGTCTTTGTTGACTGTAGCCATTTATATCTCCTTGTAGTTTATGCCTTGAGACCAATTCGTGCAAAACGAACTGTTACAGGCGTAATCCCCACTACAGGTGTCACAGTTATATTAACTGTGCTACCAGCACGAGAGACAGCAACGGTGCCAATATTCCCATCATTGTCTATTGTTCCATACTCAGAAACGTTTACATCTGTACCGTCTACAAGTATAGTCAATTCTGTAGCATAAAATTTATTATCTCCAGCACTTGTCTTTGCTATTGAGATAATATATTTGACCATTCGCCATACCGTTGCATCAAAATTATCAATAACGGTAGCGCTTTCAATTCCAGTAATAGTGTTTTCATTATTACCATAGCTGCCAAGATCTGTAGCTTGAGCAGAAGTACTATCAATTAGATCAACATAATCTTGTTCCGTGGGCCTATCACCCGTCTGGAACTTTGTCTTTACTGTGGAAAGTGGTAGTCTGGCCATAGCCAAATTATAACATATTATTACAATAAATCTAATTTAAATATAGAGTTGTTTTGCCAGTATCTTAATGTTTGATTCCTACAGTTAGTATGTATAGTATTTACATGGGACTGATTCAATGATGACTCAAACTGAGTGGTATAAGTAAAAAGCGGTATTGAGTAACAAAGACTTCCCGTATATATAACCCCTTCTGGAACAGACAAAAACCTATTAGGACTAAAGGTATACTTTCCATCAACTACATATTTCTTTACTAGCTTTTCAGCAAATGGTCTTTTTATTAAATATACCGCTGCACACCAGTCTAAATGTTCTCTTAGATGCAACCTATTGTTTATAATAAAGTTATTGGTTATTGCAAGTTGTAAAATATCATATTTTTTAGTTACCGCACTAAAAAAATCATTCCATGTAAAAGTCCAAAAATCTACAGTCTCAAGACTAACATCGTCTTCCATGATGATGGCATAATCTGAATCAGATGTTTCTAACCAGTGTTTTATTGCTTTAAGATGAGACATACCACAAGATATTTCATTTTTTGAAACGGTAATCTGGTCAAGATTATTTATTAGTTCATTTAAATCTTCTTTTGATCCATCTATTCCATTTACGAAAGTATATTCTGATACCCCGTATTTTTTAAAATGATTTTCTATGTATGTTTTACGATCTGCTGATCGTTCCATATTAATAACATAAATTGGACCAAATCCATCAAGCTTATTTAAACCAATATGTTCCAACATGCACCACCTTTGTATAAGGAGCTAAATAAATTTTACCCCCTAAAGATCTCCACATTTTACAAAAATTATAATCTTCTGAAAGCAACCTATTTGATTCAGGATCTACTTCTGTTCTCCAAAAATCATATATAGTCTCACCGTATTGTATTCCAGAACTGCTATGCTGATCAGATCTATATGAAGGCGTATACTCTTTTAGGGTTTGAAATACATTTCTGCTTATAAGCATTAAGCCAGTTCCTATGTAGTCTACCTCAACAATTACATTTGGATTTTTTTTATATTCTTCTTTTTGTGTTTCTGATATATTAACATTATAAATTGCAGTGTGATTTGACAGATCTTGTTTATTTTGTAAAACAGCATTTTTTACTGATTCCCAGTTTATGCCTTTCATTGGAACCGCTGCACCAACAAGATCAACATTCTCTTCTATCATTTTTACCACACCTTCAGGATTAAACCCTTGGTCTGAATCAATAAAAAGTAAATAATCATTTCCAGATCTTAAAAATAGTTCTGTTAGTGTATTCCTTGCTCTTGTAATTAAGGATTCGTTAGATATATCGCTATAGTTAACTTTATAACCTTTTTGACCCAATATATTTACTAAAGACAATATGCTCTTTAGATATGTTCCATGACACACGCCACCATACATGGGAGTTGCTATAGTTATTGTTTTCATTTAACCACCCCTTTATAATATAAAGTTGCTATACCCAATAATCTGTAACGGAATAGGCGGAACATTATTTGGTCCGTATCCAGGAACTTTTATAGCTGTAAACTTAATTCTAAATGGTAGAACCTCTTCTATTAAAGATATTCTTTTACCTGTTCTAAAAGAAGTATTTACCAGATCTTCTTGCTCTATTCTAGCAGTTCTTACTGGCTTTGTCTCATAAAGAGTAACAGTTGCCATTAAGCTGTTACATCCTCAAGAATTGTCATTTTCCCTTGTGCCACTGTCCAAACTATCTCATCTTGTGGCAAAGAAACCTCTATGTCCCAAATATCATTTGTTTCAAGTGTTGTTGTTTGTGCAGCAGTTAATGATACTGTGAATTCTCCAACTTCATCATCTGCATCTGGTGCAGGGGTTAAAGTATATAGTAGTGTTGCAGTATCTGTTATTTGCCCTGGAACCACTGGACTTGTTGTTGGTCTTTTAATTTGCATAGATATTGTCCAGTCTCCAATTACAAGTGGTTGCCGCTCATCATCAGTTAAATAAACACGAAATGCAGCAGTATCTCCACGAACGACTGTCCAATTTACATAGGGTGGACGTTCTCCAATATTATATGTACCAGATCCAGAACCTCTAAATGTTGCCATTTATTCCTCTTTCAAAATTAAGTCTTTATATTATATCATCAAATGAAGTTGACTCGTCAGTAATATTTGTGTTATACTAGGTGTATGACACCGTTAAGGTGTCATAACTGTTTCTAGGAGGAAAACTTGAGAGACAATAAAATACTATCAGGGGTAATGATTATGGTGCTTGCATTTGCTATTCTGACCAACGGGAAAGAAATATCATTTGCTGACCGTAACAACTTGCTAATGAAAGAATCCATTGACGTTCGGGCCACCCACAAGGTGGCTTCTTTGGTTTCTAAGAGAGCAAAGAGTAAAGCAATACTGAAGAAGTATGAAAATGCTCATAGTTTGACCGATAGACAATTGGTTGAATTACTTAAGGCTGTTGGGTTTAAAGGGAAGGGTCTTAGGACTGCTTGGGCTGTTGCCAAAGCAGAGTCTAATGGTCGTCCATTTGCCTTTAACGGCAATGCAAAAACAGGCGACAGCTCTTACGGTATATTCCAAATTAATATGATTGGAGAATTGGGTCCAGACAGACGAGATAAGTTTGAACTTGACCTAAATGCCGAGCTTTTTAGCCCAGTTAAAAACGCCAAAATTGTATATCATATGACAAAAGGCGGTAAAGACTGGAGCTCTTGGTCTTCTTATGTAAAAGGAGCCACACATAAATGGAAAAACAAATTTCCTAAAAAGTATGCATAATAATGGCCCCGTGTAAAAGCGGGGCTATTTTTTTACATTGAGTATGCTGGATTAATCTTAGATCTATCTATAATATCAAAATAATGACTTAAAATATTTATTCTAACTCCAGAGGTAACTTTGTTTACACCATGTCTTGTATAGTAGCCAGGGAAAAATACAAGATCACCAACTTCTGGTTTTAATGAAATAGAATAATCTCCAAATACTAATTCCCCACCCTCGTAATCATCAGTTAAAAATAATCCAAGAACATGGGTCTTGCTTCCCAATGTTTCTATCGGTTCATTAAAGTTTCTATCATCCTTATGATCATGTAAAATTGCATCTTTAAACATAAAATTTGCATGTGATCTGTTTAATTCAAAATCTCCATATATTGGATAATTTTCCATAAAAAATTTATAACCAAAATGGATCATATCGTATAGCTTCATATTTGGATCATATGGTTTTGGTTTTGGATTTACTTCTTCAAAAAAGTATTCTTTGCCACCTATACCAAAAGTGCTATATCCTTCTCTTGGATCTTCCTCCATATTTTTAAGAAAATATGAAGCCATATCTTTACAATAATCTTTATCTAAATAATTTTTAATTATATGATATGGTTCTTTGGGCAGGTTCATTTTTAAATTATACCATATATGATATAATGAAAAATATGAGCAATAAAGAAAAAACAATTTTAATAACAATTGCTTCCTGTAGAGAATATTACCTTTTAGACACAATAAGATCTGCAATATATGCTGCTAAGCATCCTGAGCGTATTTATTTTAGTATATTTAATACCGTTTTAGATAAAAAAGAATCGCATCTTTACAATGGATCAAAAGAGGATGTTTCGCTATTAAAATCTAGTAATACATTATATACAGAATTTTTTTCTCCTTATGTTTTTGGAATAGGTTTTTCTAGAATGAACGCTGCCTTAATGTACGATAAAGAACATGATTTTATTTTTCAAATAGATGCACATACAATTTTTGATAAAAACTGGGATGAGACATTAATAAATAATTATTATGTTGCAGAAAAATATGCTGGAGATAAAATTGTATTAAGTAATATGCCTCATGGATTTACATATGATATAAACGATAAAAATACTTTATACTGGCAAGAAAACAAAAAAATACACTTTAATGATTTTGATTCAACAATTGATGACGTAAATGCTTTTATGCCATCAATAAGAACTGATGGAATAGATGGCAATAATAGATTAACGGAAAGCATGGTTGGTATTGCCTGGGTTGATGGTGGGCCATGGAATGATAATAAAATAACTATTAACGATACCGTATTTCACGAAGGTAACTGTGTTTTTGCAGCAATGATGTTTTATCCTTTTAAATATTTATTAGATTTTTTGCACTATCCCAAAGATCCATTTTCTGGCGATCAAATTAATTTTTCATTAAGATTGCTGAGTCGTGGATTTAGAATTTTTCATTTTTATAAACCAGTTTTTGTTAGTTTAAACAAACCTGAACCTGGAATAGATTCTGATTATCAGTGGAAGGATGCTACAAAATCTGATAGTTTTTCAAAATATATAAAAGAGCATGCAAATAAACATCATAAAGAAATTTTTAGTGGTAAATATTTAGGTTATTGGGGAGCACCAGATAAAGATCAACTTGAAAAATCAAAAAAAATAATGGGAATTGAAAATTATCTTTCAGAATAAACTTATTCTTGTGCTTTTCCTAAAATTCCAGAGTCTTTTAAAAACCTATCGGGATCAAATCTCCAATTGTCTTTTGCAAATAAAGTCATAAAGTCTTTAATTAGAGATTCATATTGTTTTGAATCCAAATGCTCTTTTACATTAAACAATATTTTTTGCGCCTCTATATAATCTTGTCTTACAAATGTGCATTCTCCAGCTTGGTTTCTTTTTAAAACTTTTTGATTAACTACACCATTTGGTTCATACAGTTTTACTGTTAAGAAATTTCTTGCAAAACCCCAATCAGTATATTTGTTGTATGCTTCTGCAGCCTCTATTGCATTAGAATAATAAATTATTGTTCTAACTGGATCTTCTCCATCTCTTGCAATTGTTAGCATGTAGGATGTTTGAGTTTTATTATTTACAGAATTGATATACTCTGAAACAAGATCATTATGCTCTGGCTTCAAGTCCCCACTCATCTTGCCTCATTGTTTCTTAGGTGATGAGTTATTAACATCTTTCTACCTTTTGTAATATTTAGTGATTCATGTGTATATGGATGTCCAGAAGGGTACATGGCAATACTTCCCGCTAATGGTTTTATTTTTATATCATGATTAGGAAAGTATAACTCCCCTCCTTCATAATCATCATTTAGATAAACTACAATTGTATACTGAATATAATGATTCATATCATTTAGGTCTACGTGTGGCCCCATATGTGCATTTTCATTATATTTATTAATGCCTATAGTTGTAGTTTCTTGTTTAAGAACAGATATGGCAAAATCAATATGATCTTTTGATAAACCAAAAATGTTTGCATATTGTATAGCACAATTTGACATATAATCACACAAAGACTCTATAATAAATTTACTTTTTTCTAAAGTTTCTGCATCTTCTTCTTTATAAAAAGATCTATTCATGTATTTTATATGACCATAAGCATGATCTTTATTATCTCCAGCATACCAATTTTCCCAGGGGGAAACAGATTTTGAGTTTACCGACTCTATTGCATCAACAATTTCTAAATGATTTGGAACTGCATTAGGGAAGTAAACTATTTGATCTTTTAAGATTTCATAGCTACTGCTCATATGGGCTCTTTTTTACGACCTTTGATCCACCATTAAATTTTTCAATAGACTCTGGATCACTTGGATCGTACCCATCTTTAAATATAAAACCTGGGAACATATACTTATCTCCAGACTTCATAATATGAACCTGATGTCTATATGGAAAGGTAGATGGAAAAATAAGTGCTGAACCAGCAGCTGGCTTAATCCAAAAATCAATTAAATCTTTGTTTTCTTCATGATGAAGATCTGACCTTGGTTTTAGATGTGCATGTTGTGGATCTCTTAAATCTTTATCATGAAGAATCCAAGAAAGCTCTCCACCCTCGTAATCATCATTAACATATATAATCATTGACCACCACAGGCTTTCATCTCCAGCCTGTGCATCAAAGTGTGCACCCATTTCTAATCCAGGTATGTACTTCATGATACCCGCAAAAGGTGATAGATTTGGATTTGGGACATCTAGGCCTCTATCACGTATAAATGCTTCAGCTACATCTTTAATGCATCTTTGAATTTCTGATATAACATACCCAGCTTTTTCTTTTAATTCTCCAGACAATAGGTGAAGATTGTTTGGCTGCATGTCTTTTTTACCGCCAAACGAGTAGCCATCTCCAGAATTAGACAACCATCTTTGCCAAGACGGGATTACTGGCTCAACTTCTGAATTGCCATCTAACTCAAGAATAATGGATAAAAACTTTTCATGATCTGCAAGAACATCGGTGTAATAATATATGTTCTCTTCTAGTACTTTTTCTAACTTCATATTACATTCCATCCTTTGTTATGTATTTATCATTATACTTGTTATTATTATAAAAATCTATTATTTTTACAAAACCTACAAGAACATATCTTATAGGGCCAGGTCCTACTGGAACAACTCCATGCTCATATTCTGGAGTACCTGGAAATACAAGCATAGATCCAGGTTTTGGTTTTAATTTTAAATTTATATTTTTAAAAAATATTTCACCATCTGTATAATCATCATTAATATATAGTATGGTTGCATACTGTATGGATGGATCTGTATGTTGGTCGGTATGAGATTTTAATTCTACCCCCTCTTGCATTCTTTGCAGCGTTACCATGCCACTTAATAAATAGTTTGAATTTGCTGATCTAATTAATGGATTAATACGATTAAAAATATTTTTTTGTATTTCATAATTATTTATGTTATAATTTTTATCTTCCCAATTTTTAGTTACTTCAAATTTTCCTTCGGCAACAAGGTTTTCAACATCATCTCTACCAAATTTTTCCATGCAGAATAATTTTAAATTTGACTTATATTCAATATACCAGTCTTCTTCTTTAATTGATTTTATAATATCAAGTAATTCTTCTATTTCTTCTTTAGATATAAAATCTTCAATTAATAATACTTTATCATAAATCTCTTGAGTTTTGAAGCCTGCTGCTTCAGCTTCTTTTTTAAGAAATGCTGACATATTATTATTCTTCTGCCTTATATTCGCTTCCATCAGGGTTTAGTCTATATCCCTTTTCATGAAGCTTTTTCCATGAAGATTTAAGAACTTCTTGATCTTCTCTAACTTTTTTTATTTCTTCAGCCCAAGCATCTATGGTTTCTTTTGGATATGCCGACTCATCCCTATCATCCCAAAATGATCCTAATGTGTATCTTGTTCCCTCTGTAATTAAAGAAACTTCGTGTGTATTTTCAAATCCACCAGCAAATGAGGCAAGCAATCCTGATTGTGGAATTAATTCATAATTTTGTTTATTAAATACTAATCTTCCTCCCTCAAAATCAGTGTTTAAATATAAGAATGAAGCATACCTGCTTCTTTCAAAAGGTCCAATGTTTCCTTCTAAATCTGTATTATCAGAATGTTCTCTTGCAAATGCACCCTTTTCCCATTTTTGTGCATGAAATCCAATTTTATGTATATCGTTTGGATCTTTGTCATGTACAGCTGCAACTGTTTCTGAGACTCTTTTTTCAAGATCAGAAAAGTATGTTGCAGAAAGGCCAAAATCTGCAAGCTCTGGATCGTTATCATTTGGAAGAACAGAAGAGTATGATTCATAGAAGGATATTGGAGTCCATTGAAGCTTTTCATTTGCTGCTTGCGCTTCTATCACTTTTATTATTGCATTGCATTCTTCTGGAGTTAAAAAGTTTTCAAAAACTACGATATCTTTTGTTATTCTTTTTTTGTTCATGGTTTTTTATCTCCAGTATGTTCTAATATTGTCCAGAAAAATGGACATGTATATCTTATGCCACTTTTTATTTCTGTAACTCCATGTATAAAGTTTTTATCTCCTGGGAAAAAATAGGCAGCGCCCCTCTTAGGCTTAAATTGAACACCCTGTAAAGGAAAATATAATTCTCCACCTTCGTAATCATCATTTAAATAAAAAAGACTAGATAGATCGTAATATGGAAAATCATTAGGAAGTCCTGCATCTGGCCCATCGTGTAACTCTTTGTCTGCATGTGGCTTTTGAAATTGTCCTGGTAGCCACTTAACTATTGTTTGTCCAGTTGGCTCAACCTTAACTTTAAAAAAATCTTCAATTATGGGTTGCAAACGATGAAACAATCCTTCAATTACTGGTCCAATTTTTGGATCATTTTTATCTAAAGATGGCCTTGTTGCTACACGATCCTTCCAGTAGTTTGCGTCGTATATAACTGTGCCGTTTTCATTTGTGTGACTTTCTGTTACATCCCAAATTGTTATGGACTTAGCAGATTTTTCTAAAAACTCAATTTCTTCTTCAGTCATAAAGTTTTCTAGCTCAACAATCATATCTTTACTATTGCCAAACCATCCTGAAGGAGTTATAGATACTTTCTTATATATATTTTTATTTACTATTTCGTCCATAAAATTATTATACCATTTCTCTTATTATTTTTTTCTATTATCATTTACTTTTAATCTTAAGACCTTTGTTTCGTGCTGTCCTAACGACTCTCCCTTTTCGTCAATAGCATCTCTATACCAGTCTGTCCATTGTCCAGATTGATTAATTTCTTGTGCGGCCTCACCATAAAGTTGATGTGCTCTTTGCCTTAATCCATTTGGATCTGAATAATCATACATTTCAATTGCAGTATTATCTAATTTAGTCAAAGACATTGGTATAATTGTGGCAATTGGATCACCAGACTTTATTGTAATTTCTTTATCTGGAGTTTTTACTTTAATAGCTAGTGGAAAATCACTATCGTGCCAAGAAGTACTAATCAATGATGACATAACTTCCCAGTCATTACTGAAATAATTTACTGGGGTAATTGTTAGCATACTAATGTCTTGGTCTGTTCTAAAAACAAGTCCAGTATTAAAGCTAACGCTTGATTGCCCTCTTCCCGTATAGCAAAAATGCTCACCTTTTATAATTTTAACATTATCTGAAGATGTATTATTGATGCCATTCCAGATAAACGAAACATCTTGATCTGCATATAGATACCACCCAATCATATTGGCTTGTGTGACTGGAAAGCATCTATAAGCATGTTTATCTGGGGTAGCATCCATCCACTCTCTCTTAATAGACATCGGAGCAATACTTATATTAGAGTAAGTGTTTTTTTCAACAGATATATTTAACATTATTCCTCGTCTGGCAAATACATTTCTTGTGTATGAAACTTTTTATTGTAATCAAGCATTGTTACAATTGAATACTTTGTTCCAGATTTAACTGGCATAGCTCTATGCGGATACATATAATTTGAAGGGAAAATAAATAAATCACCCTCTTCTGGTTTTACATTTAAATTTTGTAATCTAAAATATAGTTCTCCTCCTTCGTAATCATCGTTGACATATGCTACAAGAGATACTGTACAGTTATAAGAAAACCCATGATCGTGATGTTCTTGAAAGTGCTGTCCTGGGCCATACTTAATGAAATTAAAAGCTTCCCAATATTTCAAATCCATTATATTATAATCTTTTCTATAGTCTTCAACAGCTGGAAACTGTGCATCATATACATCTTGCCACAACGCTTGCAAAGCTATAGACTCTGAACTAGAATCTGCTTCTATATCGGTTTTTTTAAATTTAAAATCATTACAATCTCTATATAATGGCATTAATTCTTTGTAACCAACATATGCTGGCTGCCAAGCATATTGTGTTTCTGTTCCAACTGGTGCTAGGATTGTTTCAAGTCTATTTATAACATCAATGTCTTTCTTAATTACATTTTTATAAAGACTGATTCCATTTCCCAAGTTTTTCTTTTCTGTCCACGTTTTCATTTTTGCTCCTTTTATTTATATTCTCTTCTAGACCAAACCTTATTTTTATATACTCCACCGTCTGGCTGACGATAGAATTTAATATTATCCATCATATCACTATAGATTGTTTGCTGATCTTGAAAAACTACTTCTTGCTGCCAGTTTTCTCGTTTGAAAGGAAGTATTTGCATAAATGGAGTGCCAGCTTCAATCGTGCCCTCCCAGCCATCTATAATAAAAAATGGAAATGTTCCAAGCATGTGTACATTATCACAATCAACGACACCAGTAGTATTAATAAATGGTAAATCAAACCTATTCATTGGTGTCATAAATAATGCACTGTAACCTTTTGGAAGCTCTATTCCCCAGTCAACATACCAAGCAAAGTGTTCCAAATAGTATCCTTTAGGATGATGAAATTGTGCCATTGGGCCACGTTTGCCACAAAAATCTTTATATTTTACATCATCAATTTTAACATCAAGAGATCCACGGGAATTTTTAAAAAAAGTTAAATCGCAAGGAGTTTTAAAAATATATCCAGTTGAGAATCCATCCATTATTGCTGGACAAGCTTTCCATGTAGGAATTTTACCAAAATCATTTGGATTATCTTCTTTTGAAAAAGGACATATTTCTTTTGTTGCTTTATAGTATTCTCCATTAATTGGATTTTTTGCAAAACGATCAGCTTCTTTATACCATTGTGGGATGCTATCTGTTGTTGTACTTGGAACAGATTTGCTTTTAGAATTAAGCCACGGTCTTAAAGATTTAAATTTAATTATTTGGGTATCGTCATTTTGATACATATTCATGATATCCACCCGTATGATAAAATTCATTGTAATCTGTCATAATAACAACTGAATATTTAGTTCCTGACTTTACCTCTAAAGATGCATGCTCATATACAAAGTTAGATGGAAACATTACTATGTCACCAGCTTTTGGTTTAACGACTAGCCCTTGTCTTATAAACTCTATTTCTCCACCCTCATAATCATCATTTAAATAAACAACTGCAGAAATTGTACAGGTATAGTATGGGCCATGGTCTCCATGAATTTTAAAATATTTTCCTGGTAGATATTTTACAAAATTAAAAGCTTCTTTATAATTCATTTTTAAATGCCACAATGATTCATAATGTTTTAAACATTTATCTAAAGCTACATCTACAGTTGTATGACATTTTTCAAGTATATTATTTTTGGGTATATACTTTCCCAAATCTTCTTTTTTATATTTAAGATCAACACAGTTTCTTACATAGTCTACATTTTCTTTATCGTTAACCTTTGCTCCAGACCATTCAATGCCAGGGATTCCTAACGATATTTCATTTTCAAGATCTTCTATTATTGTTTTGCAATCTTCTTTACTTATTGCGTTTTGATATAAATGAATTCCATAATCTAAATTTTTTGCAATAATTGATCCATCAATAACTTGATCTTCAAGTCTTTGTTTGGTCTTTTCTAATCTTGGAAGAGTTGTCCAGTCCATCGTCCCCTGCCTTTTCTATACCAATGATACCATAAAAATTTTTACTAAGTATTTTTTTTGCCAGGTAATTGATGATCTTTAAAATAGTTACCATATACATCTCTTCCCATATAATAATCCCTGCCTACTCTATAAGGAAGATTTTTTTCTACTTCGTTTCTTTTATATGCAAAATCAATTGATGCTTGAAGTTCTTTTTTATACTCTTCTTCTGTTGATATATTTTCAAAATCAACTAAGTCAAATTGATCTGCATAATATCTGGGAATAGGAATAAAACCAGAAAGTGGTGATCCAGCTTTAAAATATGTATCAACGTTTGGATTTTGTATTTTAAGATTAAAAGTAAATAACCACTTTAAATTATCTGTTTCAATTACTCCACTCATAACTGTTACATTATTTATAATAATATTTGGTGGATTTATTGTCATTAAATTTACCCCAGGTGGAGTTTTTAGCTGAAATGGATAAGTAAGCGTTATTATTCCGTGTCCGAATCTTGATTCTACAACTGGAAATAAATTTTCTTTATATCCTGTAGCAGTGATGGTGACTCCATCACGATCTGAGCTTCCATTCCAGTTTGCAATAAAATCATATTCTGATTTTACAACAAAACCATAAGTGTTAGCAATTGATAAAGGCAAACATTTATAAAAATGAGAAGTAAACCAATCTCTTTTTATATCTAACCTATCTATAAACTTAGATATGTCTTTGTCTGTATATCCTTCTCTATCAAAAAAATATGCAATACTTTTTTCAGGAATGCCACTCATTTTTTACCCCAAAGATTTGTGCTATTTGAATCTTTTTATTTTACCATGGGCCAAAGTAAGGACCAAAGCTTGGGAAGAACGGTGGGAAGAATGGTGGGAAGAATGGACCGAACCCTGGGAAGAATGGGAAATATGGAGGGAAGAACGGTGGGAAGAACGGACCGAACCCTGGGAAGAATGGGAAGAACGGCGGGAAGAACGGCGGGAAGAATGGTGGGAAGAATGGGGGGAAGAACGGAGGAAAGAATGGTGGAGCAACTGGAGTAACTGAGTTAGATGCAGCAGATTCTGGAGATCTTGTAGATCCATCTAGGCTTGCTAAAGAAACTGTAAACGTATATGCGGTTCCATTTGTCAGGCCAGTTACTGTAATTGGAGAAGATGCGCCAGTTGCAGAAATAGATCCTGGTGTTGAAATAACACGATACTGAGTTCCTGCTGGTTTTCCTAAATATGATGGGGCTGTAAAAGTAACTGATGCCTCTGCGTTTCCTGCAGTAGCTGATCCTATTGATGGTGCTGCTGGTTGGCGACCGCCTGAAGAACCAGATCCTTTTAGTTTCTGTGACATAGCCCTTACATCCTCCTAAAAACCACTAACCTTTATGCCCTTTATTATATATCCTTATTTTAGCATTATGAAACAGAGACATATAATGATTTAAGTCTTATTTCACAGGGGTTGTCAGTTCTTACTTGTGGGCTACCACCAACACCCTGCAATATCTTACTACTTACAAAAACGGTTTGCTCACAAGAAAGATCATACAAATATTGATATTTAAGCAATCCTATAAAATGTGTGGGGGATAAACTTTCATCCGAAACTAATGTACGAACCCAAACCTCGGTATTATTTACAAATGTATTTATTTCTAAATTATATACTATCTTTACTATGGCACCAACATTAAGATTTTTAAAATTTAAATTTTTTGCTTGTGCATTCCACAAAGAAATATGACCTTTTGGTAAAAAATATTCATTTGTTTTTTTATGATTTAAGTCAATTTTAAGATTTACCCATTCGTCTTCTGCTGCATCAATCCCAGTTGATTGATAGGCATTATTTAAATTTTCGTAATATGCCCAGCCTAAATTTTGTTCTGATGGAGATAATATGCTAATGCCATCTTTTCCATCTTTTCCATCTTTGCCCTTTTCGCCTTTTGGTCCTGGAGGCCCCTGTATGCCTTGTAGCCCTGATTCTCCTTTTGGACCCTGTAACCCCTGTGGTCCTTGAGGTCCTGGGACAGCTATGTATGCTGTTGTTTGTTCTACAGATTCTTTTACTTGATTTGCATAATTTGTTTTTTTATTATATGGAGAATCCATGTTTTTGGATATAGCCATAAATAACTCTATCTTTTAACTTTAAATTTTGTATTATTAATTTTTATAACTGGAGGAATTTTATTTTGAAGATTTGTAACTTTAATTATCATTATAGGCCTCCTGGAGTCACATCACCCAAAACACATATAGTACCGATTACTGGAGACCATGTTATGATTCCATCTTCGTCATCAATAATTACTTGTAGGTCAAATGGTAGTTCTGCTACAACACTTTTATAAGAGCTTCCCCAATTTGCAGTAACTTCGGCTGCTGCTCTTACAACAACATATCCTTCATGAACTTCAACCTCAAGCTCATCTAAAACATCTCCAGATCTATCGTATGCGGTTGCAGCATATGTCCAGTTCTCGGTGTCAAAGTATGTTACCTCGTCATTTTCAAGAAAGTCAACTCTAAATGTTGCTGTGTCACCTCTAACTACCGTCCATTGAATATTTGCTGGGGTAGCGCCAAACTTTTCCATAGTCGGTGAGCACATATTGAGATTATACCATAATAAAAGGCCAATCCCCGTCAGGGGCAGTGGGGTGGGCAAGAGCAACCTAACGGGGACCAGCAATTGAATTATAACATTTGTTTATCATAAAACAGATAGAATAATTAAAAAGTTTTAAACCAAAGAGATAAAGGTATTGTTATCAAATCGTTATAAAGAAAAGCTTTTAAAAACTTGACAACCAGGAAAACAGTGTGTATAATTTTAAATATATAAAGAAAAACAATATAAAGCTATATTAAATATCTTTTATATATTATATATAGTATATATTATTTAGTGTGATCTCGCAAGTGGTTAACCATCATATCAAATAGCTTATCCATCTTATCTTCAAGACGAGTTACTTGATCTTTCATAGATGATCCGCTATTTGGCTTTAATTCAGAAACAATGTCTTCAACGTATTTTTTCACAATCCACCTTACGCCTACTCCAATAATACCAACAATGGACAATACTGTTAAAATTAAACCAGCCCAATCTTGTGGAGTCATAAGATGAATTATATCATTTTTTTTACATTTTTATATCTATTAAATATATCTTGAATATCTGCTGAATTACTAACAAAATCATCAATTAAAATTCTTTGTTTTGTCTTTATTCTAGGAAGATGCCCATTTCTATCTTCAACAAAGTTATCATCAAGTATTCTTTTTTCTACTTCTTTTAAATTAGCTACCTTGTCTTTTTTATAGTCTATTTTAAATTTATCAAAAAGAGACAAGGCTTCCTTGTGCGGATTATCTTTCATGCTGTCAAAATCAACTACATGCAAAAAGTCAACGCCTATAAGTTTTTCATAATAATCAAGATATATATCATACGATGCTATATGCTTTTTAAAGTCAGATATAAATTCTTTATTGTTGGTTCCGATTATTTGTTTTTCATTATGAAAGTTCATATATAAATAAGATGATATGGCTTCTTTAGGATTTCTAATTATGCTTACCGACAAAATGTTTGGATTATCTAAAATATATGGAACGTGCAGCGAATTTATGGATAAAATCTCGGGGCGATGCTCAATAATAAAATTCGCAAAAAATATTGATCCCGATCGTGGATACGCATTGACAAGTAAATGTTTAACCATTATAATCTCCATATAAATTATATCATTCAATCGGCGGTATAAAGCGAAGCCGAAAATAGAAATACCAAACACCCTAATCACCCTATATGAATGAAACATTCAATAAGTGAAACATGTTGACATAGCTATATCCTGGCTGTATACTTAAATACTTATGGTAGAAACACTAAAAAATTTGGTAATTCCTGTACTTACAGAAAAGCTTAAATTACATCATAGTATTTATCGTTTGCCTTGTACATCAGAATTCCTGGAAGAACTAGTTAGCGACTCTCTTCATTCTGTGGGGTATACCAATGATTGGAAGCCCAATAGAAGCCATAGCATTAGCGTAGACATGAATTTAGATGTAGGTCCGTCGTTTAGTATCAAGTCAGGAGTTTATGATGACCAGAAGGGAAGTTTGACCTTTTCTGGATCCCGCCTCGGAAAACACAAAACACTGGAAGAAATGATTAAGTCTATAAATGACACTAGTGCGGATTATTATATATGTGTAGCCAAGAGAGAAAGTGATTGGTCCACTACCCCGACAAAATCTCAAACCAAATATTACCATGTTTTTCTTTTTAAAGCAGATGTGATAAACTATAATGCTGTATGGGATACAAAAGAAAATGGGGTTTTCTTTATGGGTTCTGAAGGATTGTCTGCCAAGATAGTTCCTAGTATGTCTCATCAATTATGGACTACCGTTTCAGAAAACATTGTTGGATCCCCCGTAAAATTGGAAATATAATGGATGATGTAAGGCCTTGGGATATGTTAAATCCTAATCAGCCACGTAGTGGTGAAGAGCTTGCAGCATACCGCCTAGAAATTTGCAAAACCTGTGAATGGTTTAGGCAAAAAACAAAAACATGTAGTAAATGTGGTTGTTTTATGAAACTTAAGACAACTCTTAAAAAAGCAAATTGTCCAGTAGGAAAGTGGTGAAAAATGGAAGATATGGATGTTATTAACTTTATGCTTGAATCTTTTGTTCAAGACAATAGAGAGCTTTGTGAAAGGTCTGGAATGGCTCCAGAAGCAATTGATGCAGCAATGGAGCAGAGCCAAGGATCTTTAGAGTATATGTTTAAAAACCTATACTTTAAAATGAAAGAACAAGGATTGATTAATCAGTCTTGATGATCTTTGTCAGACTTACATAAACAACCATCGCAGCAGGTTTCTTTAAAAATCTTTAAAGGCCAAGACTCTGTTGCGGTGGAATCTTTTTCTGTCATAATACCCTCACATTTTTAGGAACGTTATTTTTACTTTTATCTGATGGACAGATATCTTTAGATACTGGACACATAAAACAATTATACTGTATACTTGTAGAAAAAGGAGAAAGCATGCTATATCATAAGCACCTGCTAGTAAATGCCAGAGTTAATAAACCTATGGCAACAGAGCAAGAAGGAATTGATTTTTTAACTAATCTCGTTGACGAGATTGATATGAAGATTATTAAAGGTCCATTTGCCAGCTATGTAGACAAAGATGGAAATAAAGGTCTTACGGCAATTGTAATGATTGAAACTAGCCATATTGCATTTCATATATGGGATGAAGTAGATCCAGGACATATTCAGTTTGATTTGTATACCTGCGGAGAATTGGATCTAAAGAAGGTTCTTCTTATCTTCGGAGATTATTTTGATGTTGAAACATTAGACTATGTATTGTTTGATCGTGAACATGGATTTGTTGTAGAATCTGAGGGATCTTTTCCTGATATGGAAAACTGAAAAATTTTTCATTTTGACAAAATCTGAATATTTTTCAAAGATGTATGATACATATATATAAAAAAAAATACATAAAAAATAGTGAGCACACTGTAGTGCCACCAAAGTTATATAAACTAGGTGGCACTTTTTTATTTAGTGATTAGCGAGTGTGCCTTGTAGGTATCCGTCAATCCCTAGAATATCGCATGTGACTTTCACACGCTGATTTCTTTTTAGATTCTTGCGATACATCTCAATAAAATAACTAACCTCTTCTTTAGATTTTAGTTCCATGTCGTGCGTATCGCCTGCCATGTTAGTGATTCTTAGTCTCACTTAGTTTTCCTTTCTGCTACATGGTCACAAGGTGTGACTTCATGTTCTCCTGATAGGTAGTAGTAGATTTTACCACTACCCCCACACATTGAGCACTTAGCCATTGTTAGCCATCCTTTCCTTGACTCTCTTGTAGAGTCTGCTTAGTTCTTCACGATTGTATTCAGCGAGATAATGAATAGCATTTCTCTCATCGTTGGTCATAGCGTTGGTGATAGCGATTGCTTCTGCTATCTCCTCCTTGTAATCCTTAGGTGGATTCTTAGGGGCGAATCGCTCTCCATGATAGTGGCGAACATCTTCCCTGATTTCTTCTGCGTAGTCATACATTTGATGACTCCTTTCTTTCAATGAGAGAAGTATCCCACACTCCCCCGCAAATAGCAAATCCAAATACGGCGTGTCGCATGTGATAAACACCACAGTCCCAAATGTCCGATTTGTCCGTAGGCCCGAGGCGTTTTGTACCAAATGTCCGTTTTATGTAGTTACGTATGATGTGATGAACCTCACAAAAATACTTTGCAAAATGTCCGATTTATGTGGATTTTGGATTAGGTTTTGTCGGTGTTGTGTGTTAGACTTACGGAGTAAGCAGAAAGAAAGGAAGTGCCAAACATGGCAACTGTAACACTAACCAAATACGACATGATGAAGGTAGGCGATAGAATCGCTATGACCAAATCTAACTCTCTAATCAAGGGTGGAATCATCACAGAAATCAAAGGCGTGAACGGATCCGCTAAGACCATCAAGACATCTAACGGCGGTGTCTTTCATATAACTAGATGGGCTCTCAATGACTATGAAATCT
>Ga0315903_10000330_pt1 | contig 70491 bp, 57 predicted proteins | sample LakEriMetagenome_7_FD_203524 | JGI IMG/M metagenome (GOLD analysis project Ga0315903, IMG submission 203524) | Freshwater fungal communities from buoy surface, Lake Erie, Ohio, United States - Buoy 2 MA119 | ecosystem: Environmental > Aquatic > Freshwater > Lake | place: USA: Lake Erie, Ohio... | reverse complement strand
GGTACGCATCGAAGCTACTCTGTGATTCCATGGTGAGCCCTCCTTGGCTGGTGAAAGTGTGACAACTCTCATATCCAAGGTTGGCTCGCTTTTTTCAATACCAATTAGGTTTTCGGATAGGCACTAAAGGGGACGGGGGTAGTTTACGAAGCTAAATGGTACCCCGTCCCCTTTTGTCAAGGAATTCTAACGGTGCCACCCACTGTTAATTCTATGCGATAGCCCAGGACTGGCGGACACCGGCGGCGAACCCTAAACTCCAGCCGGAGGAAGCTCAATGTCAACCAATGAAAAGAAACCCCGTCGGACCTTTGATCAAGATTTCATCGATGGCGCAGTCAAGCTGGTAACCCAGGAGGGATACAGCTTGGCGGCTGCGGCCAAGGCCGTTGATGTTCCCTATACGACTCTTCGTCAATGGTGCCAAAAACAATCGGCCAAAGAATCTGCGATGGGCTCCTCGACCAGCGACAAGGCTCGAGTCGAACAACTCGAAGCCGAGGTCCGCCAACTTCGAAAGCAGCTACGGCAGACCGAGCTGGAGCGTGAAATCCTAAAAAAAGCAACGGCGTATTTCGCGAAGGAGTCGCAGTGAAATACGCCTGGATCCAGGAACATCAAGACTCCTATCCTGTTCAAACCATGTGCTGTCTCTTAGGCGTTAGCAGAAGCGGCTTCTACAAGTGGCTTGATGCAGCACCGAGTCCCCGTGCCATACGATCCGAAACGATCAAGGCGACGGTGCGCCGGGTCTTTGAGGCCTCCAGAGGCATTTATGGAAGCAAGAAGATCGCTCACGAACTACAGAAATCAACGGCAGTGGAGAAGGCATGCCGTAATACGGTTGCCAAAGCGATGAAGGAAATGGGCCTAAAAAGCAGGATTTACCGACGTTTTAGACCAACAACTACAGTCGCAGATCCATTGAAGCAGCCTGCCGCAAATCTTCTCAATCAGGAGTTCCATGCTGCGAGGCCAAACCAGAAGTGGGTTGCAGACATAACCTATCTGCCAACTTCCAGTGGGTGGGTCTATCTTGCAGTCGTATTGGACTTGTTCAGCCGCAAGGTGGTGGGCTGGTCCATGAGCAATAGCCTAGCAACGGAGGTGATCACCGCTGCGATGCGCAAAGCGATCCAGGCCAGGAGGCCCTCAGCAGGTACGCTGCTTCATCACAGCGACCGAGGTTGCCAATACACCAGTGAGTCATTCCAGGACCTACTGAGAACATTGCAGATCACCTGCTCGATGAGCCGAACTGGGTGCTGTTATGATAATGCGGTTGCAGAAAGATTCTTCTGGTCGTTGAAGCATGAATGGACCAAATTCGAGAGCTATGGGAATCTCGATGACGCCAAAATATCGGTGTTCAAGTACATCGAAACCTTTTACAATCCAGGGCGTCTCCATCAGACGCTCGAATACCAGTCGGTCGATCAATTCGAGCGAAAACAAAAGATGCCGTTAGTTGCGTAATTACATTTCGCCGGTGTCCGCCAGTCCTGGGCTATCGCATGCACCTACCTTGTTACTTCTATCACGACGCCGACAGCAATCATCTGAAAGGAGCGGATATTGTCGGTGCGGTCGTTGCCAAGGGGGCACCAAAAGACTACGACCCTTTAAACTGGAATCAAAAAAAGCTTGCCGCGGCAATGGCAGCTGATCGTGATCCGGGAAAAAACGACGGGGCTGGCGGCAGCGGTTATGGATTCTTCGTTATCGCGGTCAAAAGAAGTGGCAAGTTCGGATTTTATGTGACAGGCTTCATCCAAATCAAAGGCATCGGAGAGAAAGCCACGCGAGCTTTCACATCCTGTATCGTCGCATTCTGAAGGAAAAGCAAAAGGGGACATTCTACTTCACTGCGAGGGGTGAATCCTGGGGACACAGCATCAAGATTCGTAAACGAACGCAACGTCAGGGACAAATTAACGCTGGTAACCCAACAGGAAAATAGAATGTCCCATATTTTCCCTTCCAACGCCTCGAAAAAATCATCGGCTTCGCGCTGCAGCGGGCTTAGCAAAGCAAGGCGAAGGCTCCGCCCTCGACCCTTCAAGGGGGGCCGAGCCCCCTGGACCCTCCGTGTTAGACTATGGCGTGTAATACTCCACATTCCGGCCAGCGAGAACTCCGTTCGCCCACACAATATTCGCACCCGAGATCAGCCTGTACTGGCTCTCCGTAAGCGAGAAGGGTGTGGATCCTACTAAGCGTTGCGCAAACGCCGCCGCCTCGCTGGGGGGACGCAGACGGGTGAGCGCCGACGCTGCGATTCGTCTAAGTGCACTACCCGGCATCGTGTCATAAACATAGCCACCGTGCTCGAACCACATATGCGTTGGCGAACCGTCACCGGCCGCCTGAAAACCGCCATAGAGTGTACCTGCCTGAGCCACGGCAGGTGATATCCGGCATCTGTTCAAGAGGAGGGCCACTTTAGCATCCAAAGTTGCAGCGTGGACTGTTCCCATCGCAATCCCAGTTCCGACTTCGGCGTAATTTTCGTTCACTTCTCTCGAGAGAATGTCGTTCACCCAGCCGTCGATTGCCCAGACATGACATGCACAGCCGTCCAAAAAAGCCATGATTTAGCACTCACTGATAGGGAATTACTGTTTGATAGGGGATTTAATCCCACCAAGCTCGTATCGCTTCTCTACGAGTATAGCTGGTGAATTCGGTGTGTCAATCTCCTGCATTCTGGCCTCTGCTGGCTGGGTGCGCGACCGGGTTTGTATGACTTCTGCGGCGTGCAAAAATGTCAAGGGCCCTTCGGTAGGAAGAATCCTAACGGTGCCACCCACTTTTTGCAATTTTTAGCTTGCCTGATAGATGGCGGGTCGGTAAGCCTGCTATTGAATAATGTCTGTTGAACCGTTGCAACGAATAGGAGAGCAAAAATGTCTAGACCTCTACGTTGTGAAATTTTTAGCTCTGCGAAGGTTTTGATTCTTCACGTCTGTCAGCGCTGCGTTCGCAGGGCATTCTTGAGCGACGTTGGCGATTTCTCGGGAAAAGATTACTCCTACCGCAAAGAGTGGATTCGACAACGAATCGAAAAACTTGCCTCCGTCTTCGCCGTCGATGTTTTGTCTTAAGCGATTCTCTCCAATCACCTGCACTTTGTTTTACGCAATCGGCCCGACGTCGCCGAGACTTGGTGGGATAAGCAAGTCGCTTTGCGTTGGCTTCAGATTTTTCCTGGGAAACGGATCGAAGATCAACTTGGGGATCCTACTACTGCCGATGTGGATGCTCTTGCGAAGGATCCAGAACGATTGGCTTTGGTGCGAAAGAGGCTTTCGGATATCTCTTGGTTTATGCGGGCTCTTTCCGAACCGATTGCTCGAATGGCGAACCGGGACGACGACTGTACGGGTTCTTTTGGGTAGGGACGCTTTTAAACGTGAAGAATTCTGAACGAGGAAGGCCTTGCTTACGTGGCGCACTTTGCCAGAGAGTCACAGTAAGTTACGCCTGGATGTAGCATCATCGAGAATCCTATCCCGTTTTATCATGCGGGGTGTTCTACAGAAAGGTGGTCGGTTGGTCTATGAGTAATAGCCCTGGAACCCATATGATCACCGATACCATGCATCAATCGATTCAGAGTAGGAGACCTCCAGCCGGCACACTACTTCATCACTGTGACAGAGGCTACCAGTCCTGGGCTATCGCAAAAGCCGATGACGCAAAGGACCGTACGATCCTCGCTCTTGAGGCAAAGATCCAGCAGAAGAACGAAGTGGTAGCCGAGCTACCTGCGAGCATTGGCGTATCGATGTCAGCTATCTGTATATATGCGGTACTATCTACTTCATGTACAGCATCTTGGACGGTCGTTCCCGCGCGATGGTTCATTGGGAATTCCCCGAGGATATGCAGGATATTGATATCGAAACGATTGTCCAACGAGGCCGAGAAAAGCACCCCGGTCCAAGACCTCGCGTCATGAAGGATCACGACGCTTGCGGGCAAGCCGAAATCGCTCTATGCCTAGCGAGAACAGAAGGTCGAAGACGCTCGGGAAAGACGAAGACTTCGGCGAGCAGAGGCGATACAAAACGTTGCATGAGTGTCCGGAATCGATTAGATTGAAAGGTAGTTGAGCGGAGGATAGGGCAAAGCTGGGAAGCAATTTCCTGGATTTTGATTACCGCGCCGGCTCAGGTCCAGGATCGAAGGCTTGCGTCATGTGAACCGGCTTGCCGTACTCACTCCCTTTGATTCTGGGGAGAATGCGATAAATCCGAACGCTGGGATCTTGAAGATCTCAAAACAAATTAGTGACCGTTACCCATTCACGATTCATGCCGACAAGATTTGGAAAATACTCATGGCCTTTATCGAAAAACTCAAAGACGGGACAGTATTAAAGGATACAGCTAAAGTGACTGTGAAATGCCCGCAACGCCCCGATAACAAGACTAAAGGTACATACCCCATCGTCGACTGTTCTTCATCTAAAGGACTCATTGAGGATGAAAAAAATAAAATCACCAACGAGAACAATCTTACCGGAACAGTTAATGCTGAAGGAGACTCGTGGATCTTACCGTGGGGTATCAACCAAGTGTGTTGGCTAAAGTTATCAAAGGGGCCAGTTAAATTTTTGACCGCCCAACTCAGTGGCTGCGGGGTCTTGATCGGCGGAGATCGGGGGAGTCCTGTCGTCGTTCACGCGAACGAAAGCGGCGAGAATCTGTCACAAACGATTCACAAAGACGGACTCGCCATGGCCGCCAAAAAGAGAGAGATCTATGATGGTTTGATCCAACCACTGACCGAAGAGATCAAGGGATTCACCAGCGACTATGTGGCGACATGGTATCCAGGCACAAACTACATGGGGCATGGTGCAGTGTTCGGCGTGTACGCCAATTCCACGTGGAAAATCTATGGTCACGCCTGTCATGGAAATCAATCAACAACTGAGCAAATCTGGCCTAAGGACGCTATCCAAAACGAGGCGGTTTCTCGGAACAAAAACCGGTGCAAATGCTGCTACATCACGACTGCAGTGTGCGACACGCTTGGGATGCCGGACGATTGTGACGAACTCACCACGCTGCGTTGGTTCCGTGACGAGGTTATGGAACGAACCCTGGCCGGTCGAAAGGAAGTGGCCGAATATTACAAGATCGCACCGAAGATCGTCAAGGCAATCAACGAACGGCCCGACTCAGACGCTCTCTATCGATGTCTGTACCTGACGTCCATCCATCCAGCCGTTTTGGCCGTTCGTCGTGGACACATGCAGGAAGCGCATGCTTTGTACTGCGAAATGGTGAATTCCTTGAACCGTCTTTTCGGGGCTCGCGTCTCAGAACTCCGTGAGGAGGAAGCGATCGACGCCGAAATGATCGCTCGCGTCAAAAAAATGTTGTCTTGATCTCGAATCGTTGGACGCCCAGCACGCCGCACAGTTCGCCAATCCATCCTCGATAAATAGGGTCGTAGCAATGAAATGCGACGTAAACATCCTCGACATCGTACTCCGGGACAGTCCAGTTGATGTGCCTCACTCGAATGTGCGATAGCCCAGGACTGGAGGACACCGGCGGCGAGTCCTAAACACAAGCCGGAGGAAGTTCAATGTCAACCAATGAAAAGAATCCCTGCGGGACCTGTGATCAAGATTTCATCGATGGAGCTGTCAAGCCAGTCACCGAGGAGTTCCAGGCTGCAAGGCCAAACCAGAAGTGGGTAGCAGACATAACCTATCTGCCAACTTTCAGTGGGTGGGTCTATCTTGAAGTCGTATTGGAATCGTTCAGCCGCAAACTGGTCGATTGTTCCATCACATAATGGGGAAGACGCCGTACATCCGATAGGTCCCTTGGCCGTGATAGGAGTACGATTGGAAATAGAATCGCCAGTCATATCCCGTCCGGATACCAAACACCGTTGCTTGCATGTTTAGGTCCACCGCAAAACGGCGATACAACTGCGGTTCGAGTACAGTGACACCTGCCAGATTTGCCCCGACTCCGTGTGCCACCTGAATCTGCTGACGTTGCAAATGAGCGATACCTCCATGGTTCGCATGCGAAACGAGGCGAGTATGGTTGTTTTGCGCGGGCCCAATCCCAAACGTGCACCCATTTAAGGTTATCGTGAAGCAAAAATCGCCGTGGGTCCCCAGGAGAACGCGGTTCACATTGTCGGTGGCGTAATTACAAATGTAGGCGGGAACCGTGTTATCAGGTGCCGCCGCCCCATTGTTGTTCAGTGCATAGACATCAACCGGAACGCCTGCGGCATTCACCGCGACGGTGACTCCCATGACCGGATTTGGTGGCGCTGGGATAATGGTCACTCAAGATGTACCGGGAGGATTCGGAACATTCTGAATGTAACCCGCTAGTAGCAGGTTGGTTGCCAGCCAATTAAGAATTAGGTCCGGTTGGGCTTGGAGATGAGCAAAATTTGGAAGGGGCACGATACGTCCTGCGAAGGTTGGATGAGAAATAAATCCGACACTAAATACCCAGGGCTTAAGCAATTACTGCCAGGGTCGGTAATCCTGTTTTGGTTCAGCGTGAAATGGATTTCTATTTGATCGACGTTAATCGTAAAGGGGTAACATTCACTAATTTATTTTGAGACCTTCAAGATCCCAGCGTTTGTATTTATCGCATTCTCACCAGAATCGAAGGGAAGGAGTGCGCCAAGCCTGTTCGGTTGACGTTCCCCTTCGATCCTAGACCTGAGTCGGCGCGGTAATCAAACAACCGGGGGTTGCTTCCCAGCAATACCCTACCGTCCGCTCACGGTGTTTAAATCTAATCGATTCCGGACACTTATGCAACGTTTTTTATCGCCTCGCCTCGGATCGCCGAAACCTCTGTCTTTCCTGAGCTGCTTCGAGCTTCTGATCTCGCTGGGCGAAGAGCCCTTTTATCTCGCTAGCGAGTTTCGTATGAGGCCTCTGGTATCCAACGGCACAGCCCACAGGCACGACCTGAACGAGGAGCTCTTTCTCGGTAGGCTGCTAGAGGTCAAAATCGCTATGAGTTCGCTCGATCCGAGAAGTCAGCCGCAGCATGCAAGGCCACATTGCATCGTTTACCGGCATACGTATTCTCTTGCTGGCCCCTCCTTCACAGATCCATATGGCCGGAGCTCATAGTGAACGACCTGACGATCCATGCTGTCTATCATCAGCTCCCAAGAATAGATACAAACGGTTGGCCATTGAAGGACGCTTTCAAGGTCGTCGTTGGTGACGAACGACCAAATGCAAGCCAGCATGCGCGTGGTGACAATCTACGGCAAACGGCCCCTTGCAAGTTTTGACTTCCAAGCCGTCGGGAACACGAACCGGCCGCTGGGATTTCCCCTTGATCGCCGCTCCGTAGACTTGCTTGGTACCGCGTTGTTTGTCGGGACGATATTCAGCAGAAAGCGTGACGGTCGGATGCGAGCGGAAGTCCGTTTTGACGGTGTCGCTGGATGTTTACGAACCCCCAAAGGGGGTAGTGCAAAGCAAATCGTGATCACAACCCGCGGTGGGGTACTACGGATGCGTTGGATGAGCCCGCGAGAATATGCAAGGCTTCAGGGGGCGGATGATTTCCCGTTGGTTGGAACCACGAATCAACAGCTTTTTGGATTTGGCGATGCGGTGTGTGTTCCGGTCATCAAGTGGATAGACGACCGGGTGCTTACTCCTATCGCAGCTTCTCTAGAGCCAGTGCGCAGGTGAGGCGTCATGGGCAACTCTGCAATGGGCACCCTCGCACGATTAGGGTGGACTTCGACATCTTGTTTCCGTGCGTTCCTGCGGTCACGATTCGGGTATCCTATAATTCCAGATCCCATGCACCGGCCAAGTATCCGACGAACAAAGTCCCGAAACTCGTTGCAAGCATGCAAGCGAACATTGCAGTTACGAACAAAATGGCCTGCGCTAAAGTCTTAATGCCCTTCAAGCCACGGGTTCGGAGAAGATAGAAAGGGAATGCGAGAACGAACGCGAATATCAAGCCGAGCCGCATGAGCTTTCCCAAGGAATATTCACGCTGATTTGCATCCACATGACACCAAGTAATACCCAGAACTAAAGCAGGAAGCCCAAGCAAGAAATCAATTACCCTATTACTATTTGGCAGCAAAACTGAAATGATGCCGAGCAATCCTGAGTAGATCAGAAGCTTCAATAGGATGCCGCGTTTCGTGCTAACGCTATCGGGAATTTCCCTTGCTGCGTCGTTCAGTTCGACGCTGGCTGTTGCATCTTCGGCATTAGACATATTCCAAAGTTCCTTTTATTGCGATTACCCACAGATGTTTTCCTTGACTCTCCTCTGGCTAGTCGAAACATCCCAGACAAACTAGTTAAAATCTGCAAGAACTGAACGTTTGGTGTTATATGGTATCATCCGTTTGTGGCGCGGTCAATCATTGGATCGAGTGTCAGGTTGTTTTGGCCTGAGTTCCCAAGATGCAGGCGCGGCACCAACGTGTTCGTACTTGCTGAGGGTTTGCCCTCTACTACTTGATTAAAACGGATCGGCTTCTGATGTCGGATCATCCTGTTTTCGAATCACGAACTTCGACTCGTTCTGCTCGATCCAGTCCCATGCAACATCGGCCAATACTATTTCTTGATACGGTTCGCCATTGTAATCCGAGGACTCGCGTAGAGTGACAAAGCCTCGCGCGGTCAATCGCTTGATACCCAAAGCGAAACCCAAAGTCGTAAAACCAGATCGTTCAACATCATTTTTGACAATATAGGCAGTTATTCCCTCACCAGGAAGCATCACGTTGCCCGCAGCAGAAGCCAGAACAATCAACTCCGGTTGCGATAACCCAGCAACCGGAGCAACCTTCTCATTCTTGCTGATCTCTCTCATCGCGATGTCCCGTTTCGCAAGCGCCTTGAGCCTAGCGGTGATCGCAGACCTGAGCGTGTCAAAATCACTTGGAGCGTCGGCTTGGTATGCCGTGACGGTCCGGTGCTGAATATCGAATGGATACTTTTTTCCTGTGCGCTCTTCGCCACTGAGGCTAGCCCGCCACGGCCGATAGGAATATCCGCAATGTATCGATAACACCGATCGTAGGACCTGTCCGCATTCTATCTGCAATGCTGCAAAATCACCACTGAGCAAGCCGATCCTCTACATGTAGATTCCCATTCACTTTCAGGTTGCTCTCGCCATAGCATTACCGGCACAATCGGCATTGCTTCGTATTTCCAACCCCCAAAACATTCTGCGGATGGATCATGTCCTACACCCAACGATCCAGAACCGATCGATTTGATGCCATGGATCAACGTTCCCCTGTGGCCCTTGCGATCACCTCTGTTTCACTCGTCTTCTTGCTCGCCGGGTTGCAGTCTGCCCAAGCTCAATCCGGACTGGCTCGGATCGATCCTTATGCCCCATCGGCAAATGCAAATGACAAGCCGGATAAACCCGTTTTGGCCGTCGAACGCCCCTGGATGGATGTGCGACCGCGCTACATCAACTCAAAACCCAAAGACTCCTCAAGCTCTGCCAACGGAACCTTAGTCCCAAACTCCGCGATCCCCCAAGAACGCTGGCCTCTCCCATCGACTACCGACCTACTGACTCCCCTTCCAAACTACTCGAATTCGTTCGATCGAAACCTCTTCAAGAACGCGAGTCAGTACTACCACCATCGCTTGCTCTTTGAAGACTACTGGCGCGAACGCTATGGTGTCTCTCATGGCTGCCTGCCTTGCTCATCGGCAATCGGAGCTACCAACCTGTTCCTCGGACAAACAGTTCTCTTGCCAATCCAAGCCGCCAAGACCATTCCTCTAAGATTGATCCCAAACGGGGATGCCGCCCCCTGAAAAACCCCCGATCCCATCGGCCGTCTAAAAAATCGGGCGGAACCATCGAGCCAACCATCGCCGCAGTTGCTCGGCCAGCGGTTGGGGATCGACCGTGATCCTAGCCCAGCCAACACTGCCACTCGGCAAACCAACCTGACTCGATTCCAACTCTGCAAAAACCATATACAGGGTCGTCTCTGTCCATCCTTGCTCAATCTCCGCTGAAGCGACACCCAATTGCCAATCGACCGGGTCGCTTTGCATTCCGCCAACTTCGACAGGATTGCGAGAGATCTCTCGTATCTTCCCGGTTAGAATCCGGCCTGGGGCCATCTCTAAACCAACCCGTACCTTTTGTCCCTCTGTGAGTTGCGGGACGATCGACTGAGGCACGGCCAGAACCGCTTCCATTCGCTCCGGATCACCCACTAGGCAGACCAAGGTCTGACGCTCTAGTTCGCATCCGAGTTGATCGGCCATCAGAGGATTTCGCTCCCAGGTCCTTAAGGCTCTCGGGTCGTCTTTCGGTCCGCGGCGACTTGGAGCCGGAATCACCGTTCCTGCGATCGGTGCTCGCAACTCCAAGGCTTGGGCCTGGTCCCGTAAGCGAATCCTCCGTTGATCCAGATCGTCTAGGATCTGCTGGGCCGAGGGGATCTGGGATGCCATTTGTGGGTTCTGGCTTCGAAGGGCCTCCAATCCTCGCAACCGCATGCGCTGCTGGTGCCACTGCCCCTCGACTTGCTGCAGTTCCTTTTGCACATCTAAATTCTCAAGCTTGGCGATCAGGTCTCCAGTCTGCAACCGTTGCCCAATCGTAGCCGACTCGACCAGTCGGCCAGGGATGGTGACATAGATCCTTGTCGCATCGGCGACTTGCAACGTAGCAGGAACACCGACACGGCACGGCAAGGGTAACCAAAAGAACGCGATCAGCAATCCGGCAGCGATCGCTATAGCCCGCCTCCACCCTTTAGGAGAAATCGAGTTGGCGGCGATGGGATTGCTAAAAAAACGAACGACTCGTCTGATCGGTGCAATGCTAATCCCCGCTAGGCTCAGTACCGCGATCGCATGGGCCAATGGGGTCCAACCGGCAGGTGTCAAAACCCAGTAGACCCAATACAATAGACCGAACAACAAACAAAACTGGTAGGCCACCGACGCCAGACCGTAGAGGGCCAACCAACGCGGTTCCTTCGTATCCTGCGAATCGCTATTCTTTCGGGGCCCGAAAAAAAATCGACGCGAATATTTGCCCAGTGCCGATCGAGACCGCTGCCATAAATTTCTCTCACCTAATAAATCCGATAGGATGAAGTATCCATCGAGTCGCATCAGTGGATTGGCATTGAGCAAAAAGGTACCCAACGAACACACGGCCACGACGTTTAAGCATAGGTTTTGAACCAACCCCGGTTGCAAGTACCACCACAGGAACAAGCACACCGAGGCCAATATCCACTCGGTGGCGATCCCCGCTGAGGCGATCGCCAGTCGATGCCAACGCGACGGTAGAATCCACGAATCGCTCACATCGCAATACAAGCAGGGGGTTCCGGCAAGGATCAACACACCCATCTCCCTGCAATGTCCCCCGACGTGTTTGCAAACCAACGCATGGCCTAATTCATGCATCACCTTCATGATCGCCAGAACGGCAACAAGCCAAAACCAATTCTGTGGCCCTAGCCACTGCTGGATCTGCGGCAATCGCATGCGGATACTTTGCCATTCCCAAACCAGCAATACCAAGGCTGCCATGACCAACAACCCATAGGTCAGCATCGCTGGTTTGGACAACCAAGGCCGGATCCAAGGATATATTCGATCCAGCCAATTGGTCGGGTCGAAACCACCGACGCGAATCGCCAGAGGGCTGGCGAGTTGGCCCCAAAAACGCTCTTTGCGCTGTTGTCGGCTGCGTTGCAAGAGCGTCTCGGCTTGTCCTGCATGGCTCGATAGAACCAAACTGTGGCGGTGCAGTTGAAACAAGAATCGATTCAGCAATTCGATCGGCAACCGCTTCGGGGCAAACCTGGTTTCGAACGCGGATTTCACCATCTGGGGCGTCCATTCTCCATTCAAACAACGCAGGATTTCGAACTCTTCGTCGCTGAATGCAAAGTACCTGGAAGCCACAGGATCTCGAACGACCCACGCACGACTGCTATTCTCAGATTGCTTGAAAATCTGTAGATCGGGTCGCAACTTCAGCGGTATAACATGATTGCTATTTGATTCCAAGGAACTCAACCCCACGGTTTAAGTCTTCAGTCGGAGTCGCTTGAATTGAAGCGGTGTTATTTGGCAGGCCAGAGGATTTTGAGGCTTCCTCGCATCCCCGGCTTGAGTTGCCCAAGTCGGTTGTCAAGGTCGACCCAGAGACGGACTTGTCCGTTGACCGGATCGACCTCAGGGCTGACAAAAACGACGGTTCCCTCGACGGGGGACGTATTGGGTTCCTGATCGATCAGGAACTGCGCTTTTGCTCCTTGGGCTTTGCCATCGATCGATGTTGACTGCGCGAATCCTTCGGCTCTGAGTCGATCGATGCTGACAATTCGAAACAGTTTATCGCCCGGTTTGACCCATTCTCCGGGGCTACGCAAAACGCTTACGACGACTCCGGGCCATGGCGCCGTCACCGACCGGAGCGCGAGGTTTCGCTGAGCGATTGCCAAATCGCTTTTTGTGCGATCCCATTGCAGCCGTTTGAGTTGGTTCTCTTTTTCTTGTTTCTCGAGTTCCAAAAGGGCTTGATCCATCGCTTGCTTGGCCTTGGCCAGCTCCGACTCCGAGACACTGCGAGGTTGCTCTTGGTTGGCTTTTGCCAACCGGGCATGCTCTTCGGTGGCGAATGCAACCGAGAGCTTGGCTGCTCGGATCGCGACATCGTCGATGGCTTGCTGGGCCGCGATGGCTTCCTGGGCGACGGCTTGGTCAACCAGCAGTTTTGCCTCTTGTGGGTCGAGTTCGCCGAGGATTTGTTTTGATTCGACTCGGTCCCCTTCTTGGACTTTGATTTCGCTTAAAACCCCGAGCGACTGAGCGGGCACGTCGACTTGGTCGATGAGTCGCACGATTACCGACTGGACATTCAGGCTGGGAGGCTGTTGGGATCTGATCCATGAGCTTGGCAAAAGAGCAAACCACACGAGCAAGCAGGATGCGAGTCGTGGAGTTCGATGTTGGATCATCGCTTGATTGGACAGCAGGTCGATCCATCCCATGACAAATTCTCCTGGATTAGAGCCAAATCCGCGTTTTGAGGCTATTGTAGATATCGCTGAGCCAAGTCAATCCTATGGGGTACCAACCGCAGTGGATGCTCGCGACGACTTTAGCGCCTGGTCGTGCGTTTGTTTCAGGCAGGTTCAGAGTGGGGGCCAGCGCCAGCAGAGACTCCTTGTATTCAGGATCCCAATCGACCCTTGCGGCCAGTTCTATGAGTTTGGCACGGTAGGATTCTTTTGGCAAGGTTGCCAGTGTGTATCGAACATCCAGCGGGTTGTCCGAGCGCGGCGTTTGAGCGATGAGCTTACTGACATTGCGTCCTTGCACTTTCAATTCCAGGATCCAATCCCCTTGGGTGTCAGCGATGGTCGTTAGGAGTTGTCCACGTTGGACGGGTCGGTTGAGCAATAGATGCTGAGGATCCCAGGTCAAGATCCTGCCGGAGATCGGGGCCGTCAGTGACAAAGCGCGTTGCTGCTTTCGGATGATTTCGAGTTGCTTTTGGAGGCTTGTGCGGAGCTCTTGGAGCTCCTGTTCTTCTGCAGCGATTTGACCGGCGGAGCGAAGATTGCTTTCTGCATCGGAGTTGTTCTCTAGTCGTTCCGAGAGGACAGCAAGGAGTCTTTTCTCGGTGGTTTGGAGTTCCCCTTCGATCTTCTGTTGCTCGAGATCCAACGCGCGGCTGCTTAGTACCAATAGCTTTTGGTTGGATTCGACCCAAGCATCGTGTTGAAATTCGACCGAGACGACTTCGCCGTCTGCGGGAGCATAAAGATCGCGGCGAAGGAGTGGTTGGAGCTGGCCTTCGCATCGCACGCTCACTGGAAGTGGGATCGCACCGGCGGCTAGGAGTGCACCGAAGGCCACGATCCAAGTCTTGGTGGATATGTACGAAGAACGTCCCCAGCCCATGGGTAGGCCTTGAGGAATCCTATTCCAACGAGCAGGGAGCCAAGAGGAAGTTTTTGCAGCATTTTTCCACGCACTGGCAAAGGCTGAGCAAGCAAGTGGGACGAAGCGATCGATCTTTTCAGAGGGGGCGCGGAAGTCTGGTATATGAAAGGATTCAAGCAATAGCGCTCCGAGCAACTCAGGTAGTTGTTTGGTGCTTGAGGCAGTAGAGGGCTCGGTAGGGGATTTGATCAAGTGGACTTCGAACGATTTGGCTTGAGTTTTGTCGGCGTAGTTATCGCAAGCTTCGACAATTTGGGGCGGATGGTTTTCATCCGGCAGGGGATAGCGAAGATTTTCACCGGTTGCTGCGACGGTTTGGATCAGGGATTGCATGGCCATGAGGCTTGCTGCTTTTCGATCGAGGCTATCGACGCCGCTGACGGCTTCAAGGCGAGCTTTGGGATAGACGATCGAGAGGACCGAAGCTCGGTCGCAACCGAGGAACTCCCTAGCATCGTGAGCCAGTTGAAATGTTAAGTTTGAGAAGTCGCTGCAACTGAGCAGTCGCGTAGCGATACGATGGCTCGATTCGTATTCTCTAGGATCGAAATTTCGCGAAGTGAGTTCATTGGCTCGCTTGGCCAACTCCATTTCGCATCGGAGGATCGAAAGCAGTCCGTCCCAAGTTATGTCGTTGGTGGTTTTGGTATCTGGGCGAAAAAGGACTTCTAAGATACCCCACATTCGCTGGTCGCAGATCACTGGGGTAGTTTTTGCAAGCATTTCGTCGGAATTCCAAGCGATGCGTTCGGGACCGAAGGAGTGATTGGTTTGGATCGTTTTTCGGAGGAAGTTCGAGTGTTCTTGGGAGGCTAGTAGTTGGGACCAAGGGAAATTGGATTTTGATTCTGTGTAAAACTCCAATTGAGCTTGGTTGGGTGAGGGGATGACCCAAAAAGCGATCAAAGCCGGTGCGGATATTTTTTGGAGTGCTAGCTCTGCGAGCGACTTGGCTAGGCATTCAGGGCTGAGCCCTTTTGAGCGTAGTTCGGGGAGTTCGGCGAAAAGTGAATCGAGAGGAACGCCGGTAGACACAGTCAGACCTTGGGTAAATTGGGCAAGAGCGAACAATTAAAGAGATTGTAGGGAAAAGCTGGATTGGATACTCAAGAAATGACGAATATACCATATCGTGCAGATGGGAGATGGATGGGTAACCGAACCGCAGGATACAGAGGGAATGATCGATCGAAGGGGGGCCCGATTCGTATCGGTTTGTTTGTTGGCCCTACTGTTAGAGGGCTGTTCGTTTTCGTCTTCGGAGCGGGTCCGGCTGCAAGACAAACGGGAAGTGAACAAGCGTCTGATCGAGCTAACCGAGGCTTCCACGCCTGGATTCGCAGGACCGCCCGTTGAATCTCAGAGTTTAGTTGTTGAAAGGCATGAAGAGCTGGTTGGTTTGGAACCTCATTCGGTCCGCAATTCGAGCGATCCGAACTGGGTGGCACCTGAGGCCTGGGATTTGAAACTGGAGGATGTGATTCAAATCGCTTTGGTCAACTCATCGGTTTTGCGTGATTTTGGGGCTCAGATTGTTCAGTCACCGGGATTGACGCAGACGGTCTATGGGCCTTCGATTCAAGAGACCGATCCTCGATTTGGGGTCGAGGCAGCATTGAGTGCTTTTGATTCCAGGTTGTCGAATGAGTTGTTGATAGAGAAGAATGATCGCGTTCTGAACAATATCTTTTTTGGAAATGGCACGAATCGATTTCGACAGGATCTGGCTCGAAATCAGATGGCGTTGACCAAGCAGTCCGTCACTGGGGCCTTGTACACTTTAAGGCAGAACATTGAGGGAGACTTGAATAATTCCCCGAGCAATTTGATTCAGGGTAGAGCATGGAGTTGGAATTTGGAGGGGGAGATCCGACAACCGCTTCTGCAGGGTGCTGGAGTTGGTTTCAATCGGATAGCAGGGCCGAGCGGGAATATCGGGATTTATAATGGCGTAGTGATTGCGTTACTGAATTCAAAAGTATCGGTCAGTCAGTTTGAGATCGGGCTTCGGGATTACTTGAGCGACGTCGAGAATGCTTATTGGGATCTTCGTCATGCATACGACGACTTGGACAGCAAGGTCGCCTCTCGTGATCGATCTTTAGCGATTTACAGTGCTGTAAGTGCCAGGGCTGCGAGTGGTAGCGTTGGTGCCGAACAGGACAAGCTGCTTCAGGCTGAGGAGCAGTACTTGAGAGCGGAGGAGGCTGTTCAAAATGCGCTGGGTGGGAGGTTATTGATTGGTACGCGGAACTACAATGGAAGTGGGGGAGGCACTTTCCAGGGGACCGGTGGGGTCTATAGTAGCGAACGCCGCTTGCGATCGATCGTTGGGCTACCGGTCAATGACGGCCGTCTGATTCGAACTACGAGTGATCCTCCGATGGCACCGATTGCACGCGATTGGGGTGAGGTTACTTCAAGGGTTCTGGCGTCTCGAACGGAATTGAAACGGCAGCGTACGATCCTTGAGGCAAGGAAACTTGAACTGGTAGCCAGTCGCAATTTTACGAAACCCAGGTTGGATGTCATTGGTCGTTACCGATACCGAGGATTGGGGGAGCAGCTCTTTGATCCCAATGTGGTTGATCCATCGGATCTTACATTGGGGAATACCAATCGGCATGAGATCGCGGCAGGATTGAGTGTGGCTTATCCAGTCGGTACGCGTCAAGCTAGGGTTGGGGTGAGAAACGCACAGCTTCGGATGGCTCGTGAGATGGAGCTCTTAAAAGAGTTGGAGAGACAGATAGTCACGGCCACAAGCAATGCGATCGCCGAGGAGCATAGGGCTTGGGAGTTATTGCGATTAGCCATGAATCGAGCTCGGGTGGCGAGCGAGAATTATCTTATATTGCAATCCAATGCGATGACAGCCACGCGTAACTTTGATGTCAGCGGGATGATCGACTCGGAGCGACGGCTTGCCGAGGCGGAGCTGAATTTACGAAGGGCTCAAATAGACTATGCACTAGCGGTCAAGAACGTGCAGTTCGAGACTGGAACACTCCTAGAATCATTGCGCATCGTAGTGTCGCCCGAGCATTCGGAATCAGGGATAGCGGCGTTAAAGGTTCCAGATAACCCAGAGACTGATCAGTAAAAAACAGGCTGATACGAACCAGCCTGTCCATGCGATGGAACGGTTGATTCGATTTTCCACAAGAGCAGGGGTTGTCCATTCGACGGAGGATTGCTCCGCGACGAGTTTGTCGACCAACACACCGCGGACGAAAGCATTTTGTTCCTTTTTTTCACCGCACGCAGCGAAGTAGCAACCGCTGAAAAGTGGAGCCTTTTCTAGGGGCATGGGAATATCCTCGGCCTCGGAATATCCAAAAACGTCTCCTAGTACCAATCGAAGTCGAGGTTTCAGTTGGTATCTGACCTTACAGACCAACTCATAGAGTCGTCTATTTCCTCGTTGCTGGGGCAGAGTGTCTTGCTCGCGAAACAGGTCTTGGACCCAGTCTTCAAAAATATCGCACAGCACATCGCTGTATTGATTCAGTTGATCGGCATTAGGTATCGATCGGATATCAAATTTGCCACCAAGTCTTCGTGAGAGAAATTCTGGAGGGAGTCTTCGAACCAACTCCTTAAAGCCTCGTTCTTGCTCGAGGCCCAATAAGAGGGCTGTTACTGGGAATTTCAGTCGAAGCGTTTCTTGGATGGTGGATAGATCGTCGTATGCTGCTTGGGAGATTGCAGCTAGTTTGGAACTTCCTAAATGCGTCAGTTGAAAAGGTATCAGAGCAAGCATGCCGTTGATGCCGCAGTGCCCTTTACGGGACTTTTTAAGGATTCGACATAGGTATGCGAGTCGTTGGCAATTTTCGGAGGCATCGAGGTGTTCGGGCAACGCGAGCTTTTTGGGTTTTTTTGGATTTTCAGTCAGAGTTATCCGATTCGGTGCGGGTGCTGCCGCTGGCTCAGTTCGGGCTTCTACGGGTTGAATCTTAGGTAACTCTTTCGTTCTGCTCTGGATTTTATCCGATACGCGGATGGTCGGCAGGTTTGCGATGGAGACGGTAGGGGTGGGTTGATTTGCTGTTTGGGTGTTTTTGAGTTGGTTTTCGATGATCGCCGCTGGTTCACTAATCGCCGGTGCGGTCGGCTTGGGAACCAGGAGCGGGTTGGAGGAATTGGTTCGAGGTTCGATACTTCTTCGTTGGAGCATGTCGGCCGAAATCGTTCCGATTGGGCCGCTTGAGACTGGGCCGCTTGAGGCTGGGCCAGCAGTGTCTGTTTTCTTTGGCGGTTTGTCGTTCGTGGGCGTCGGCTGGCTGATGGACGTATGCTGGACTTTTGCTGATGGCGGAGGTGGAACAGGCGGTTGTGGTGGACCGGATGGTTGGGTTGACTTCGAGGAGGGGATATTCGTCGGGACATTGACGTTGACGTTATTCAAGGCGATTGGCGTGTCGAGTGTCGTTTTACCGAAAAGGTCCATACGTCTTTGAAGGACGCTCAGTGAAGAGACTCCATTGCAAAACAGGTAGATAGCGTTCTCTGAGACATACCATTGCAAGGGTGATTGCACTCCATCGGTCTTGGGGATTCCTTCGACTCGCATGGTCACTTGGGTTGCGCTCATAAGATTGCGCCCTACCACAGTGTCTGGGGAACCGATGATCAGGAAGATAGGTTTATCCGTCAAAGAGACTCCGATGTCTTTCAATGCATCGATTCCAGCGATCCAAGCGCGATCGATATCTGGGAATTGACCTTCGAGCTTCCGCCACCAGATTTTAAGTCCGAGGTAAAGCAATACGGGGATGGCAAATAAAAGTAGGATTTCGAGGAACCAGTGAACCCAGGTGATGACCTCGCGATGGGGGATTTGGAAAGGACCGTAAAGTCTAAGTATCCAGACCAAGATCCACATCAACAGTAGGCAAACAAAAGCAACTGCGGATACTTGTCCGGCTGTGGACTGAGGAACGCTGGCTGCCAGTATCGCAAGAAACTTTTTCCAGAGCTTAAGCATGGTGATTGCCCGACCTTGGTTTAAGGATAGCTACAAACGTCATCGGGCCATAAAAAGGTTCAATCCGTGGTTTAGAATCAAAAAGCAGGCGATAGCGAGGATACTAGCGGCCAGCCAGGGCCAAGCCAGAGACTCTCTTGTAAAAATTGGTTTTGCGGTGTTGACGTTCCGATCGTGAGTAACGTTAGAGGATGCTTCTTTCCACTGCGCATGTGCGGATTTGGCGGCTATTCCAAATTGTTTGGCCCAGTCCTCGAGATCGTAAGGGAGTTTGTATTTTTCGATTAGAGGGCGGCTCAGGCGCGGATCTCTGTAGAGACCTCGAAAGCCCAGAACCACTCCCAAGAAGCTCAGTTGCACGGCGCTGTCGAGATTTTCTGAGCGAGAGCGATTTGAGCGGACAAAATATTGGTCGTTGCATTGTCGGGTGCGAAAAATGGACCACTCGAGCACGTTATCACGCCACCAGTCTTGGCCATCCCAGGCATAGGCCGTCACGAGCATTTCGTCGATCCAGGCCACAAGTAGGTATTTTGCGACGTCCCAATGCTCAGCTTCGGCGATCAGGAGTTTATCTGCTCTTTTCAGCAAATCTTCGATTTTGCGTTTTTCCTCTGCAGGAGAAATCGTGACTCCCTGGTCGATGCGTTCGAGTAGATCGAAGACCTGGAGAAAAACTGGGTCAACTGCTTCAGAAAAGCGAGGGGTCATGGTGCTAGTTTCTGACGGCAAAGAGTGCGAACCTCAGGCGGTTGCGTGTCCCGTCGGAGTTGATGACATCCAAGTGTTGTGCTCCGGATAAATTGTCGTAATTGCGGATGCGCATAGCTACAGATTGCGTTCGACGAATCTCGGACCAACCCGGCGAGTCAAATTCGTCTTGGGCTACGCTAAAGTAGGTCCAATTCTGCCGAGAGGGAAGGTCGAAAATGGTCGTATTCACAGCTTCGATCTTGAGGCCGGACTGGCGCACGTTGAAGAATTCGTCAGCTTGATCGGTGCTCCCGAAGACCCAATACCAATCGTTTGAGTTTTCGATAAGCGACCTTAGATTCATCTCGCTCATTCCACCTCGTTCGATCCCTAAGTACCAGATCCACCCAGGATCGAACCATTCGGGTCCGAGTTGCGTGCACATTTTCGATTCGAGGCCTTCGAAGTTTGCTTGGAGGTACTCATCGAATTTCGTATCGCGGAGTATACGAAGAATCTTTTGTCTGATATCCGCGAATATCCAACCGAGATTGTCGTGATCGTACGGTTCTATCTTAACGGCTGTACGTTCGGGACCAAACAAGGAGATTTGACCAAGGAAACGGGCTAGTTCGAGGTAGGCCGTCATCGGATGAACCCCGAGTGCTGGGGTCAAAACAGATAGCACGCTGTGAGCATCGTTGAGTCTGTCGAGCATGCGGACTCGACCGGAGTTTGCGTCAAGGCCATGTCGACCCGTCATCAACTGTTTTACCGGTTCCTTGAGCGATTCCATCACATCGGAAATCTGATCGCAAACCCCTTGAACATAATGCCGTCGCAGGTAAATCCAAGCTTGCGTTGAGATGACAGGTGGGATGTACGATTCGTCCAGAACAGGAGCCGCATCGCGGTCGATAGCCATCTTGACCTTCGCCAACGGCAAGCACTCGAAACCCTCGGGTCCTTTCCCAGCGACCAATCCAAGGGACAGTTTTCGGACAGCGATTGCCTGCTCGGAGGCTTGTACATTTTCGTCGACAACCATTTGGTCATTCAGAAAAAAACGCCTTTGGTAACTATCTTTAGCATCAGCGACATTGGCTGCACCAAGATTGAGTTTGGGAACCGCCAGTTGAATAAGAATCGAGGTTTCTGCTTGAGCTTTTGCTTTGGGGTCGAAGTATTCCCTCAAGTTTATTTCCAGGTCTTGGCCCTGTTCGAGGCAAACCATGGTTCCATCGCGCATGCGCGCCTCAAGTTGTTCGACGCGAAGAACGTTGTTCGCCAAGGCGTCTCGGCTATAATCGAACGCGTGCAACCCGTATCCGTAGCTATGATCCCAACGTTCAGAGGTATGTTGGTGCTCCGCCCAATATCGATCCGATGCTTGGAGATGCTGGGGGCGTACGAACTGTCCTTGGTGCCAATGAATTGGGGAGTGTCTCATAGATATTGGCTTTGTCTCTAAGCTATAGAGGTTGATTCGATACCATCCAACGAGGGATTTAGCAAACCGCTACCGATCGCATTATGAAGTCCTGTGCCGATACTGCAACCAGTTACGACCAGATTCCCTACGTAAGCTACCCAATTTTTCACAGCCATCCTAGAAATCTCGCCGCTGTCGCGAGATTTTTTGGATTGCAGGTAGCCGCATTGGATCAAGCTCGGGTGCTAGAAATCGGCTGCTCGACCGGCGGAAACCTGATTCCCTGGGCTTGCCAATACCCAAATTCGGTTTTTGTGGGACTCGATGCATCGAGCCGGCAGATTGCGATGGCCAAAGGAGAATCCGATGCGCTTGAGCTGAACAATATCCGTTTCTATGCTAGCGACGTTCTCGATTACACCAATACGGATGGACCCTTCGACTACATCATTTGCCACGGTGTGTATTCATGGGTCGCGCCGAATGTTCAGGAGAGAATCCTAAGTTTGTGCCGCGAGAACTTAGCCTCAACGGGTGTGTGTTACATCAGCTACAACACCTATCCAGGCTGGTTTCTCCGCCAAGGGATTCGTGAAATGATGAGGTACCATGCCGGGAGTTTCACCTCCGAGACGGAAAAAATCGAACAGTCCAGGGCCTTGTTGAACTTTCTGACTACCGCATCAAGCAGTGAAAGCAGCACCTATCAAAAGCTGCTTACGGATGAGCTCGAAGTCATCAGAGCCTGTGATGACAGCTACCTTTATCATGAACATCTTGAGGCCTGCAACGCGCCAATCTACTTCCACGAGTTCATCTCTAGATCGCAAAGCCAAGGTCTTAGGTTTCTTGGAGAAGCGCAAGTCTCGAGCATGTTTCCAAACGAGTTCCAAGAAGATGTGCAAGGAACGCTTCAGCGCATCGCCAATGATCTGATTCAGTACGAACAATACATGGACTTTCTAAGGAATCGACGATTTCGGCAATCGCTTTTGGTTCAGAAAGAAGCGCAACCAAACCGAGCACTCAATCACGAGTCCGTGCTGGGATTGGTGATTTCTGCCGATATCAAGAAGTCATCCAGTCCCGATCAATCTGGGGGCCTGCAGGAGGTCGCTTTTCAACATGCCAATGGGAAGGTTTTACGAGTGACCAAGGGTTTGGTTTCCGATGCTTTCGAAATTCTGGCATCTATTTGGCCACGTGAGATCGCATTTGACGATCTGTGGGAATCGGCCAAAAAAAGGTCGGATTCAACCGTCGATGCATCGCAGCTTAGCAAATCGGAGTTCGCCATCGCGATTTTGAAGTGCTACAGCCAAGGCTTGGTCGAATTATTCGCAAGCTCGCAAACCTATAGCTTTAGCGATACAGCGCCATCTGCTCCAAGGACAACGCGCTGGATCCAGCGACAAGCCGCTTTGGGCTCTATCGTAACGAACTTAAGACACCAGTCGGTAAGAATTGGGCTATTCGAAAAGGAGCTACTTCAAAGGGTCGATGGCGAATGCTCCGTCAGGGAACTGGTAAGTCGGATTTCAAGCGGTCCCAAGGCCGATGAGATTGCCAGTTCGGTCGAGTTTCAGGCATTTGCTCCAGATTGGCACAGATTCGCTCAAGCCAGTTTTGAGAAACTCCAGAAAGCATCCCTTTTTTGTTCCTGAGTTCCAAATTACAATCTATTGCTCTTTAGTTTAGAAGTACAGATTCAAAATTGTCTTTCGCTTTCGGGAGTCGTAAATGGGCAAGCCTGCTGCAAGATTGGGTGACATGGTGCTACAAGATGGCCCACATTGCCATGCACCTATCCATCCACCAGCACCTGTGCCGACCCCGGTACCTCATCCTCCTATGCCCCTGAACATCATCAAAGGGCTCCCGACAGTATTGATTGGCGGTCAACCTGCAGCACGCTCGACGGACATGACCTCTCCTTGCATGTTGGCTGGATGTGTGCCGGGTGGTCCTGGAATCATCACGCTCGGTTCGATGACAGTGCTTATCGGTAACTTGCCCGCGGCTCGGGTTGCGGACATGACGATGCATGCAAGTTGTGTTGCTCCCCTACCGATGCCCACTGGTAAGGTTTTGCCACCTGGTTGTCCGACAGTTATGATTGGTGGATAGACCGAATCCATGCGACGCAGCCACCTCGATCTTTTCGCACCTAATTGTCCGGTTTGCAAACATCTCTTCAATCGAAATAGTTCGCTGCAGCTCGTCCACATTTTCGAATCCGATCAAGACCACGTGATCGAAGGATCGTTGCATTGCAGCGACATCAACTGCCAGTCGGAGTTTCCAATCATCGATGGAATCCCGATTCTTGTGCCAAACCTACGCGAGTTTATCGCCGGTAGCGCGTCGGTGATTCTCTCAAGACAGGATCTTTCCGAGTCCACAGTCAGCCTGATCGGAGATTGCTGCGGGAACAATAGCTCGATGGGCACTACTAGGCAACACCTGAGTTCTTATGCTTTTGATCATTACCAAGATTTTAAAGCCGGAGACCCAAATGTCCCTGTTACAAGTTCCATCGTCGATCTGCTGGAAAAGGGGCTTGAAGACCTTGCTCCTTTGCCAGCGGGCCCGATCTTGGATGTTGGATGTTCGGTGGGTAGAACCTCTTTTGAACTGGCTCAGAGATTTCGAACGCCAGTACTTGGAATCGATCTGAACTTCTCGATGTTACGCTGCGCTCACCAGATTTTGAGGGAGAGAAAGATCGACTACGATTTGCGAAGGGTCGGAGGCGTCTACGATCGAATTAGTCATCCGGTGCAATTCGAAAACTCCGAATTAGTGGACTTCTGGATCTGTGATGCCATGGCTCTCCCTTTTGGTGAGGGGATTTCTCCGTTCGTCAATTGCCTGAATGTTCTGGATTGCGTTAGTTCCCCTCTGAATTTGCTGATTTCCATCGCTAGAGTGATGCAATTTGGAGGTTCGATTCTTCTTTCGAGCCCTTACGATTGGTCGCCGTCGGCAACACCGGTAGAAGCTTGGATAGGTGGCCACTCCCAGCGTTCCGTAAACCAAGGTCGAAGTGAAGCTCAGTTAGACCAGGTGCTCAGCACGATAGGGAACCTATTGAACTGCAAACTAACGGTACAGCAGCAAACCAACTCGAACTGGCGTGTGCGTTTGCACGAGCGCTGCAGTGTGGATTACGACTGCCATCTGCTGTCCATCCAGAAACAAACTGCCCAAAGAATGGAATGTCTCGGCGAAATGAACGTTCAGCTCTAAGGTCTTATTGCTGTATTGGCTGCAGGTAACCGACTCTTTTGGATAGGGATTTCAATCTCTATTGGTTCGCATGTCAACGATAGGAGTTTTGGGATCTCCCATTCCAGATTGCTTATAGCAATTTTTGTGCGATCCCGATCAATCTTTCGATTTGTCCGAAACGTGTGAATCGCAATTTTGCTTTGCTGATCAAATTGCCGATCGACCGTTACGATATGGTCTTGGGAGGTACCCATCAAGTTTGTCTTTAGAGACATCACATCGACTGCTTTGGAATCTGTTGTCAATCGGATTTCAAGAATATCGCCATCACTTGAATTGTTCGACTCGACACTTCTTGCTTTTAGCTTGACCCCCTTGGCTACCATTTGCCAGTCTTGCATGGCCGTTTGCAAGTCAAGAGAAATCATGAGGGGTTGGGTTCGCTGACCTAAGTTTAGAATTTCAACGGGTGCTGGCAGGCTCTCGAACGGATCTTGAATCCTTTGGCTTTTGAAATCCTTACTGAATTGCGATTGAATGTGAACTTTTGCGTTGGAACTCCCTGCTGGCCAACCACGTACCCGCAAATGAGTCACGGGAACGCCTAGTCCTTTTTCGAATGAACGGTCATAAAAAACAACACGATTCGTGGGCGACTCGCTAGATCCATCCACAGGCGTCAATGTTATCCAAATGGCGTCTGGTCTTCTGCTGAACCGCCAATCGACTAGGTCTGGATTGGTAGCATTAGGTTCATCCCAGGTATCTTGCCACGATATCGGGATACTCAGTTGCCCTTCCTCGGACCACTGCGGTTGATGCACTCGAACGACTTTCTTGGTTGGCTTGCCAGAGGCGTCCAACATGACTTGAGTGGCGACCACATTTTCATGATATGGTTTTGCTAGGAGTCGCTTTTTATCGATATCGGCAGACAGAGAGATGCTCTCTCCGCCCTCAAGCCAGATTGGTTCGGTCAAGTCGTTCTGGTCTTGGGTTGACTGGCCGGCGGATTTGCCACTTCTGGGATTCTTGTAACGAACCTGCATCGCTTCGCCGGTGGCTTCCGGTACTTGGATCTGCGATGTTCTACTGGAGGGAACCCAGAGAGCATCTTTTATCTCCAGTGGGCCGTCGGCTAGGTTTGAAACCTCAAAGGAGCCAACTCGAAGCAACTTTTGGATTGCATCCAGTAAATCCTGTTGGCCTTGGATCGTTTCAAAGGACCCACCAGTTGCTTGCGTGAGCGATTCGAGTTCGGATATTTCACGAGAGTGCTTGACTCGATCCATACCGATGCCAAAGACATGCACCGGCACTGGCGTTTTCTGATACGTTCGAAGTACATCCGCGATCGTCGTGGGACTTACATTCTCTGTTGAATCAACGAACTGATAGTTCGTTCCGTCAGTAAGCAAAATGATGCGAGAGTTTTCATGGCTCTCCTGCGAAGGGAATTCCTGAAGGGCTCGATCGATCGCCAAATACAATGGGGACTGGCCCCAAGCGTCAACGTTCGAGATGCGTGCAATGAGCGTTTTTGCCCGGCCCACATTCATCTCAGTGAGAGAAGAAAGCGTTTCGATGTCTATGCTTGGTGTCAACTCTTCCCCGGGTTCAAACTTGACACCTGGGCGTTTCAGCAATTCGATAGGCGCCCGTCGGCTCCATCCGATTCGGTTTCCCACCACATGCAAGCCGACTTGATTATCCCCTCGATATGCCAACCTCAAAAGAAGATCTGCGAGCGTCTTCTTAGCGATATCGATTTTCCTAGAACTTTTTGCATCCTTTCCAGCGATCAAATCTCCCATGCTGTTGGAACAATCAAGAATGATGTTCACTGAAAGTTTTTTAGAGGTGTCGTGCACGCAAACAGTGCTTTCCGTTGCACGTTCGAATTCCGTACGAGTCACGTAACCACCGATCTTTTGAAATGGAATCGGGGCACGGATCTCGTGCCCACGAAAACGTAGTGCTCCCACCAGAGAATCTCTTGGGTGTAATTCCAGTTGACTAAGACGAAAATCGAGCCTGTTGTCCACTCCTAGTGGAAGCGATCTCCCAACGGAAATGTTGGGCTCGATCTCAGCGGAGTTCGATTTCATAATTCCAATGAGTGCAAGCGTTGAGCTTGGGTAGATTCTCCCGTGGCCTAAATCTTCGTTTAAATGCGCAGTCAACGAAGTTTCTAGTGAATTATCGGAGTTGATTTTACTGTCGAGTGCGGGATCAAGTTCGCACCATGAGTTGGCTAAAATTTTTAACTGGTCAGATCGATCGCGATACACTTGGATCTTCTTGCTGTATTCCATTGAGTAAGGAACACTATCCTGATTGTCAACGATCTGTGTAGCGCTGTCACAAAAATGATCGGTTAACAGCTCAAAGTAGGTTTTCGAATCACCAGCGGATCCCCAGAAATCCTCCATGCTACGTTCCGCGGACCACAGTAGCCAATCCAATTGATTGCGTCTGAGATCTGCGGTGAGGAAATCTTCCTTGATATCCCAAAAACCAAGGGAGTAGCACCATCGTTGAAGTCTCGCGTCGGCGATCCTGTTGGATTCACCATTCGTCTCGGGCGTGGCGTTTGAATCAATTCCTTGAGAACATTTGCCCATGGTCCAACCAAGCCTAGTCGACCATTTGTTACGGATTGGTGAGGAATTGATCAGTCGGAAAAGAATTGGATTGATGCTCGGATCGTCCTGTCTGCGAGTTTTGTTGTCATTGGTATCTCCAGCGCCATCCAAGAGCGTTGAATCCGGCAAGTGGCCATCACGCGATTCAAGCCTATTTGCACTATATCGAAGCGCCCTAAGACTTTCCCTTGATTTAATCGGTGTCATTGGGTTTTCGATGAAATAATCGATCTCTTGTATGCTCTTGCATGCAAGATCCGACGGGGTTTTCGACAAATCAAGAGCCTGTTCCACAAAAGCTTTTTCAAGGCGCTCATAGTTATTCGAAAGGAGCTTTTCTCGATGTTGTTCGATATTGTTTAATTCCGTACGGATTTGCTCAAGGGTCCATTGCGGATCAGGACCTTGGCTGAGCTTGCGCTCATGCTCATCGAGCGACGCAAGAAGGGGTTCCAACTCTTTATCGACCAGGGATCGCTTCAACTCTGCTGTTCCGTTACGGATCGTTGGGTTGGTCAGCCAATCGGAAAGTTCCGGCAGTGTTGCGGCCAATTGATGCTGCAGCTTGACCTGTTCAATCAGCGATTGATAGGAGCTTTCAAGCAGCCCTAATTGCTCCTCGAATTCCAGGGCGGTAGGGTTTTCCCTCCAGAGGCTCCAAGGGAATGAGATCGAGAAATCTTCGGCGCTCCTTCGAACGCGATCCGAAGAAACAAACAAGGAACGAATCCAATCGTGCGCGTCTTCAATGGATAACCGGGAGTTGAAAGCCCTCGGCACTGCAAGCCTCTCGAGTCGTTCTTGCGCTCGAAGGAGGGGGATTGGGGACTGTGGTAGATTGGATTTATCAAGAGAAAGATTTCGCTGCCACATTTTCAGAAACTGGAGGGATTTATTTCTGTTGTTCAGGGGAGCGGCGAGAGCAAGTTCCCCAAGAGATTCCGTTACACGATCAGCCGATTCCGTTGAAGATAGCAATTCCATGTACCGATCTATAAGATTTTTCTCATCCTTGTATTCGAGACCGAAATAACGGCACCAAGGTCCATAATCCGGATGTTCGACCTTGAGCGGCAATGGAGCTCTTTTTGAGAACGGGAGCAAAAACGCCTTCTGGTCATTGGAAATTGGATTCGAATCGAGAGTATCTAGAAGTTCATCAATTCGCCGATCCACTTCCCGATAGACTTTGTTGCAGAGGCTCTCGTAGTCTTTCCCCGCTCTAGACCATCTTTCAAGTGCCTGTATTTTTCTTTCTGTCAAATGCCATTCTTTTGGTTCATACGAATACAGGTGATGACTTCTCAAGTTTTCCCAGCGACTCCAAAGTTGATTGATTTGCGAGTCGGTAAGTGTTTGGTTGGTTTTGGACTCCTTGAGATTTACGGATTGCTTGATTCGCCAGTCATCTTCTTGTATTGTATTGGCAATTTTGAAATTGATCTCATCACTGGTTCTAATCAGCTTGGGGGTCTGTCCTGTTGAACGGTAATGCGCTGCCCAACTTGACACACCGTTAGACAATTGGTTGTAGAACTCATCTAGGTCGATCCAATCATCGAGATTTTTGTCAGAACTTTTTTCAAGGGCTTGGTACGTCTGTTGAGCAAAAATAGAGCCGTTATTGAAAGGCCTTGGATCGCTATTTTCTCCCGCATCGCATGCGAGTATCACTGCCATGTGATCATTGATGTGTTGGGATATTTCATTACCAAGATGATCGGAGACGTCGTTACAAAAAAGCCCCATAGGAATGGATCTTTGTAACCTTGTGCAGTCCATTAGAACAAGGACATTATGATCTTCAGTTAACACCTTTATCTGATCGAAAAAACAACTTACTTTGATCAATTCCTTTTGTCGATCGATCGAGCCCAAAGGTGGAAGGAGGAAGCAGGCTAATTTTTTTTGCTGATCTTGCTGTTTTTCTTCCGAATCCTCGTCCGGAAGGATCACCCCATGCATACTTATCCAGATGATCAATGGATCGCTTTTTCCCCATCCGGAAAATCGATTATCAACAATTTTCAATTGCGAGAAAAAACTGTCTCTATTCGATACCCTTCTCTCTCGATTGAGGATACTTAGCGATCGGTTATCGAAAAGGGAAAACCTTGCAGCATCTTCGGCGAGAAATGCTAAGGGGGGGATAGCTGGGTTTTCGTAAGCAGCCGCATTGAGCAGCAGCATCGGTGTTTTTCTTGGAGCAAGAGCAAGAAACATGCCGTAGAAAATCATCGCTAGAGCAACCAACCCTAGACTGGCAAAGCCAAGGATCCAATAAGCGAGTCGGTTCGATGCCTGACGATGAAATCCTGTCGATGATTTCGACTTCCATTGAGCGGAGAGATTTTCGGCACGTTCAGGCTGAATTTCGGACATCGCAACCCTACGGTTCACGTAATTTCGAAGCAACGATTACTCTTTTGGTTTCTCGACGCTAGGGCCTTCCTCAGGTTCGGAACTCTCTGGTGATGGACACGGGGATCCGCAGGCGCACAAGGCTATCCGAGCCATTCTCCTGACTCTAGCGGATTGCTCGAGATGGCCGCCGCAGTTGTCTGAATCATACGCAATTTTCCGTAACTTTTCCACAATTTTCTCCGAGCAGCAGCTTCCGTTACAGCAAGTCCGACAAGGTCCCCCTGCTGCTTTACGAATGGCACTTACGCTTGCAAACCTGACGGACTCGTTGCAATCGTCCATCGCCGCCAAAAGGGCCATTTCGGTGTCCGGATAGCATTTTCCGCATCCGAGACTCGCAAGAAAATTGATGGCTTTGACCTTTTGCGGTGCTTGATCCTGCTCAGCCTTTGCTTCTGCTGCTGCCTTGACGGAGGGATTTGCATCCTCCTTCATATTTGCTGGATCGGTAAGGGCGAGCATTGGCGGTCGGGCTTCCAAACCCGGGAATCGAGCTCCCAGCCTATTTCGGATCCTTTGACACCCGGTACCGACGCATGAAGATAACCCCGTAAGTCCCAAGAACTGTGGTAGGGACGCTTGTGGTGTGGCAGGCGGCGCAATTGCGACAATCGTGGTCGCTCCCGCTTGCGCAGAGGATGGTGCAAGAGGAGTGGTGCCAGCAGTTGGCATTTGCGCACAACCTACCAAAAAAAGCAAAAGAAGAACCATTCCATAAAGAGCTTTCGCATTTGGGGGCTTATTGCTCGTGGGCGATCGCATGCTATCTTACTCCCTGGTCCTGACCTTCTTAGTAGAACCGAAATCCACACTCGCTCAAGATCGTCAAATAGAAGTGCTTTGATTGATCAAAAACGCCTTGAATCGAGCAATATTCAGGTTAAAAAAGATAGCCATCTATCAGTCTAGCGAGGCGCCTTGTCGGTGGACAAATCCTGGTTGATACTAGGCGATTTCGGGTCGCTCAAATCCAATTCCTGCTCAGTAAGAATAACCTTATTGTTGATTACGAGCTTTACTTTCGCTGTGTATTTTCCTTTTTGAATCCCCTCGAGCAGATAGCTACCAGTTGGTTTAATATTCGCTTTGATCTCCTTGGGTTTCGTTTTCACCCCTGGTTTTGTTTCAGCGATGAGAGTCACAGTGCCACTGTCGACCGGTTTCCCCCGATGCAAAACTCGTCCGTAGAGTTTTAATGTCTTTTCGATCTCGGATTTCCCTTTGGCGATAACCGTGATCGATGGTAGTCTGGAATTAAGTGCATTTCCAACCGCATCGGTCAATCGGACAAACAACTGCAATTTGGCAGCTTTTTCTCCGACACCAAGAGAGCACTTCCATATATTCTCCGCATCAAAAGTCGCTGGGGTCCACTCGGCATCCGCCGGCGGCTCATCGATGTCCGCACCAATCGCAACCATCTCGACAGAGGCCACTCCTGAGCCTTTGTCTGCGACGCAGATTTTCAGCTCCAGCGTATCATCGACCGAGACGATTCGAGTGCTAGGGGATAGTTCCAAGGATTCAATGGTTGGAGGCTGTGTATCGATGAACAAGGGTACAGATCGGATCGGCTTTATCAATCCGTCTTTTTCAATACTCGCGACAAGTCGAGTCGGACGATCATAGAGGGCGTCCGATGGAAAGCTAAGTTGAAAATCAGAAACATGCGAATCAATTCTCACTGTCCCGGGAATTGGCAATACCGTCAAGTCCAGTGCCGTTTGGCGATCGTCGGTTATCTTTGCTATGCCAACGGGCTCGAAACCGTTCTCGATCGATTCTTGAACGACCGATACACCGTACCCCTTGGTCTCTTGATTGGACATCTTCAAATCGACTTTCACAAGCAGTTTGTCTGCTTGAGTCATCGAGAGGAACAAACGATCATCTAATCCCTCGAATTCGACGTTTGGTTGACTAGAAATAGGCATGACATCTAGGCGAGTTTCTCTGCAATCCACCAAATAAACAAATGCTCTTGGAAAACCATCAACATCGATTTCTAGCCTGAGAGTCTCAGGCACCGGATCGGAGAACTCAAACTGTAGACTATTGACTGATTCTTTAGAAATCGCAAGCGCATTTTTTCCCGTCACTGATTGCGGATCGAGACCGATGAACCTGGTTTGGACCGAAACCGGACCGAGTGGAGACCGATTGGATTTTTCATGTAATACGAATTCGATCCGCAATCGATTGATGTTCGAATCAAAACGGACTTTGGGCGTAAGGTACTCTTGAGGACGAGCAATATCGAAATCGATAAATCTCAATGTTCGACTGTCATCGTTTGGGTAACCCAGCGCGTAGAGGAATCCTGTAAACCCTCCCATTTTGGGATTCATCGCCGAGGATTCGTCGGGTTTACTCGACCCTGAAGGATTTGCATTATTCGGATCCGAATCGGTCGGATTATCCTGGGGGGCCGTGATTTTCATCAGCGGCTGTTGGGTGGACAGCCATGAATGCCACTGAGCAAGTGAACGGCTTGAGGGATGTGAGTCGATCGGAAAGACGTCTGCGAAAAGGCCTGACTCGCAGGTGCTTTGTATCGATACACTTTCCCGGAGGGTGTGGGATTGATTTGGGAAAAGGATTTCAGTCGTTACGTAGGCGTTGGTAACTAGGGTTTGATTCAGATGACGGTATTGGATTTCGCCATGGGGTAACTCGATTGGAATGCACCGACGCAACACGAGGCGACTCGATTGATTTTCTTCTTCTTGTAACCGCGAATCACTCGAAGTGTTCGTCGGCGTGTTGGAAGCCAACAGAAAGATTTCGCAAGAAGTTGAAAAACCTTTCGCAGTCGCTCGCCTAACGAGACGAAGACTAAAGGGTATGCTTGTTTCCTCCGTTAGCAGGAACGGGCTCGAGATCAAAGAGCCGTTGGGAGGGAAAATCCTCGAACGGTCGTCTACCGAATTCAATTTGATCCCCAAAGGGACAGCGGCTTCCGTAGGAACGGACTCAATTTCTAAACAATCGGTATCAAAAACGATTAGCAATCGAAAAGCATCATCGAGCTTACAATCATTCTGGATTGTAAAATTTAAATATGATTCGGTCTCGTACCTTAAACTGACAGGATCAGCGGAAACGTCGAGATTTATCTGTTTAGAACCGTCTGCGTCGTCGGCCATATCGTCGGATTGTAGGAATTCGCGATAGGCTTCAAGCCGTTCCTGGGCCCAGGTGCCATTCAACCCGTCAAAAAATATTAGTTCCTCAGAGAGACGCTTCGACTCAAAGGTGACCAACGCATCTTGACAAAAGACGATAGGCGTATACTCGGGATTTCTCATCCAATCGTAAGCATCCCTCCAGTCCGTGAGTAAACTTCTTGCTTTCGCCGACTGAAATTCGCTTTCCTTGTCATCGGATCTTGGAGGGCCGTTGGCGGATAAAGTAAACAAGAGGTTGGAAACATCGCCACCTGCGTCTAGCAGAAGTTTCTCCGATTCATTCCATTCGGAATTATCAGTTATATTTTCTGTTTGTTCTAGGTCTCGCAGCTTTTGGAGCAGTGCAGCTTCTCTTTTGGTAATTTTGGGGACTGGGCGGTTGATAGAATTTGATGAAGGTTGATTTTCTAGGCTTTGGTCCGACTGTGGGAAAATACCTAAATACCTTAGATAGAGGACCGCTCGCTGGATTTGTCTGAGCAATCTGTTTCTTTTCAAATACCTATCTACCGAGCTAGTGAATAAAATTTGCTTGTTTTGCGAGACCACATCGTTTTCCGAGTAGGCTAAGGCGGAATGGAAATCTTCGTCAATAACACCCAAGTAATACTCTTTTTGCCTTATAAAAGGAATCGATGTGCAATCGAGCAACTGTCTATCAAATACAACTTTTTGGGGCGATTCATCGCCGTTTTGGTTCGAAATGACTTTAACATTAAATAGCTTTGAACGGATAGAATCTCCTGTTTCGACTAAATCCTCTGTGAGTTGTTGAATGATCTGCTGTTTAGGATTGTCTACGTTACTCAATCGATTTAAAGCATTTTTTAGTTCTTGAAGTTTATTAATCCAGTTCGAAACCAGATCGAAGGAAACATCGGGTTGTTCAATCGAATAAGGGTTGCAGTATAGCCTGAGAATCTCCTCAGCCGACTCAAATTCCGTCAGCCAGACGCTATGAGCAGAAAGAATTGTTTCGAAATCATCGCAAAGAAGTTGATATTCCTGCTGTAGGTTAACGGAATCGCGAATAAATCGATCAAGTGTGCATGCGTCCGAGCGAAACTTGAGAATCACCGCCTCAGACTGCAGTCGCAAACGATCAAGATCAATGATTTGGTTTCGGAAAATGTTCGGTAAAGCGGCGTCCAATGCAGATACCTTTTCGGAAAGGATCCGCGTTTGAATCAGTATCCGAACGTCCTTCCATTCTATATCTAAGAGATTCAATAAGTGATTTGCCCAGTTCACTTCCGCGAACTGGTTAAGCGATCGATTGCCTTTTAGCCAGTCTCTAAGCTTATCGGGCGTTTCCTCGGCTAATAACTTCTCAAGCTCTGCAATGGGATTTTCGATTCCGTCTTGATCTGCACGAAGTATTTCTTCAAGAGAGAGCGAATGCAGATTGCTGTAATTGCTGCTCCAAAGGGCTGTGGCATTAGGTCCGCCAGTTCGTAAATGACTTCTCTCGACCATTTTCTCAAGGTCGAGCTTGTCTCTAGAAGGAGAATATTGACCGCCAGAATCGGCATTAAATCCAAGGGTAGAAGCTTGCAGATCTTCTATGATCGTTTGCTGTTGTCTGATTATCGCTTTTTTGAGTACTTTTCTCGAGTGAAAATTGCTTTCAAGATAATTGGCATTAGGAAATTTCTTTGTTCGATCCCGCCCCAAGTTGTCGGCTTGCTGCCAAAAAGATTCCAGGTTTACCCAATCTGCGGCTAATCGTTCGCGTTCCTTTAACGATTGATCCGCCGTTGCGGCATTGTCGCCGCTTGCGCTTGGACTTGATGAATCTTCTTGGTTTTCTTTGATCTTTTTGGATTTGATTAGACCAAGGAGATTTTCATAGGGTGATTTGGTCCTTGAGGATAGTTCTTTTTCTTTAGAAGGCTCTTTATTGCCAATCAGGTGGATCGTCAGGGGGTAAGAATTTTGGATTCCAGTCTCCAAGAAGCCGTTATCAGCCGACTTGTTTTCTTCTTTCCTCTTATCGCTGTTTTCTTTTCGGATGCTGGAGATCAATGTAGCATTCTGTGGGCTCCAGAGGTTTGGCTCGTCGGAGTTGGACTGATGGATCCAGTCATACACGGAACGACTTATGTAACTACCGATTTCTTGAACATCGATTTTTTTGTCTTGATTAAAATCTGCCGCACCCTTAATTCCCTCGCAGAAGAAATGGGTCGTTAGCGAGCTGCTCAGAAGAATTGAAGTTCTTGACGCTTCGAAATTTTCATGAGGAAAATAGACCGTAATCGTTTTTTCGGGATTGTTGTCGCTTTTCTGTGCGATTTCTTCTATTGATCGGCTTATTAGTTTTGGGAAATGATCTGTGAATATCCCTAGTCTAGGATCGTAGTGGATACTTCCTGCTGGTATAATGACAAGTTTATTTTTTGCGGGCAAATTGCTTATTTCATTGAGTAGCCATTCTACTGATATCAACCCCTTGTCAGTCTTATTCAGATCGAATTCGTTTGTAATGAAGTATGCTTTCCCGTTTATTGCGGCACATCGGAAGTAAAGAAAGATAATCACGCTGTCTTTGGATGTTACGCCCTTTATTGTTTCTGGGCTCAATAGAGATGTTGACGAATAAGATGCATCTTGATTGTGGTAGAGGGTCTCATCGATTTTTGAAAGATTATTTTTTTCGAATTCGACGAATGGAATGGACTCGACGGAATCTATTGGGTATATGCCGTTGCCCAATGCGATGATGTGTGTACGCGGTAATCCAAATGGACTAAGTATAAGATATAGCCATAGCAAACAAATCAGGATAAATAGCAGTAACCAAGCTACCTTGCGGGCGATCTGTCGGCGATTGACCAACTCCTTTTCTGGTGCTTGGGTTTTCCATGCTGATCGATCGCTCGAAGTCATTTTTGGTCCCTGTTTTTCAGTTGGTGTCCGGATACTCCTGGACTGATCCTTATCTGCGAAAGGCCTCTAGTAGGACCATCGTAAATCGAATCGGAACAAGGACTGGTAGAAGTGGTTGTCTGTCAAAGAGAAACCCGTTCCAAAACCTGCTTCGAATAGTCCTAAATCGCCACCTCTGTCGAAAACGAATCGAACACCCGGCTGCAAATTGGAGATGTAGTCACCGGATATCTTGTTTGCCTCGATTCCCTTGGCTCCAGAGAGAACTGCCCAGTTCACACTTTCCAAGGTGGGAATGATCGCAAATTGATCGCTTTCGTACCAGACTCTTGCAACCCCGAGGGAGTACTCGAGGACTTCACCAGAAAAATTTGGGTCGCCTCCGATTGGAAAGAGCAACGTGATCATGCCATGGAACATGGTCCTTTCATTCCGAGTATACCTGCCGATCAATCCAGGTTCCATCGACACATGGCCGTTTCCACGTCCCGAAGATGCTTGTCCCGTTGGTGTATGGGTTCTTGTGATCTGGGTTAGTTGCAAGGATTGCCCTTTAAGAAGTACCAATTTGGTTGTAACCGACATATCCCCAAAGCCAGAGGTGTTCGGATTGATCGTTGGATTGAGCCAAATAAGTGGTAGTTCCGTACCAACTGAGAGGGTCTCAGATCCCACTTCCATCAGGATGCTGTATTCTTGAAGATCGAGGCCTATTTCCGGTGTTTTCGGACCTTTCGGGGGAGCAGCCCAAAGATATTCCGCGCGGTTTGGAAACTGCCATCCGTACTGAAAGTCCGACCGGATTCGAAGGTTATTGAACGGCTGCGAAGCGGGTATATGCGATAGGGCGAAGGGCAATCTCTCGTGACCGATCCCCAAGTCCCTACCAACTCCTCGTCTTCCGAAACTGCTCGTGAACTCTCGTGCATTTGCGTAATCGCCAGAGCCTGTACCGAGGTTTATGAGGTTGTTCGATGGCCTCAACGAGTCGAGCATATACTCATCAGCACCAGAGAAATCTTCCGGCAAAAGGCTTTGACTCGCATAGCTAGAAAACACAGACGTATCCTGAGCTATTCGTTCCTCAACCCTCAGATTTGGCCTAAGGTATAGGTTGCCATCATCGCCGAAGGCTGGCAAGGCGGGTTCGTAGAAGAACTGCTTAGTAGTCCCAAAAGTTACGGGCGCATTTTCGATAGTTTCCGATTGACCGTCTATCACCCCGGACGTGGTCTGAGTTTGTGACGCAATCGATGCGGGCAATTGAGGCGATTGGGCGATTTGAACAAGTGCTTGCTTTGATTCCTCGCTGTTTTGTGAGTCGAGCAACATCGGAGGGTTTAGGACTACTTGCTCGATAACCGAATCCCCAGAATTCAGTAACTTCGGCGCATGAACGAACAAAACGGGTGGGGCTGCTTTTCCAAAAAACAAATCCCTCGGACTGGATTCTTGCCACGCGATCGCTAACGGTAGTTGACCGATAACCAAGCAGAAGAAGTAGAAGCCAATCCTCTTGAAAGACCAACCTGACCTAGTTGTGGTAATCCTCTTCACGCGACGACTCGAGTCTGCAATTCAAACCTAGAAATGGCGGTCTTATTAGGGAAACTCCTTGTAGTTAGAATCGTCTTCGTCCATCCTTTGATTCCAACAGAAAAGTAAACTTTAACGATTTTTTTGATTCTAACAGCGCCCCAACCGAGAGTTGTAATGCTGTCACTCTCATTTGCTTTTCAGGATTGCTAGCATCTGATTGCTAGCATCTCTTAAGGAGGGCTGTCCAGATCTGAAGCCATGGAGAGCCAAAAGGTCTGGCATTCCAGAAGATCCCTCCGGATTCGCCGAGGAACTGAACCGGTCCGACAATGGTGTCCATCGCATCGGTATCCCATTGGACGGGGATCTCTTGGCCCGTCGTCGTATCGAGGATCGTCAAACGCTTTCCTGTCAAATAACTGATCCGTCCGGTCGCAGCATCGATCGCCGGCGGATGCGTGATGGACTCTTTGTTATGCGATACCCACTCCCAATTGCCGTTTTGTGGGCCGTCTTGTAGGTCCTCTCGGACTCCGACCCGCACGATCCGAACGGTCCCTTGAGGATCCTTCCTCAAGGTGTAGATCCAGGTCCCGCAATTGGAAGCCATGAGCCAGTGCCGGGGACCTTGGACTCCTGGATAGGGTGCCGATTCGGTCTGGGTTAAGCGTCGGATTTGGATCCCCGGTGGGCTGGCCAGTTGAGCACCGCTGGGATGGGCCTCAGGGGTCTGCCGATCGAGCAGGCTTGGCCATCGGTCGGCCTGGGCTGGCAATTGGGCCAAGAAAACCTCGTCGACCCATCGATCATCGGGGTTTTGCGATTGGGTTTGCGATTGGCCTTTCGATCGGTTCGCTACGCGTCCAAGGAAGGCTAATTGCCTGAGGGTCGGATGGGGGACCCAGCACTCCTCGCGAGCCGATTCGATGGCTTGGTCCGGGACCAGGATCAGTGCAGCCCAGCCGATCCCCTTGAATTCCTCTTCGAACCTTAGGGGTTGGAGTTCGGTCTGGGTGTCTGAGTCGCTCGTCCATAGATCGACGATTGCAAAACCGACGGTACGGCGCTCGGGAGCCAAAGCGTCGTTGTAGGTAAAGCTGATCCACGTTCCATCGGAGGAGAAGCTATGGGCGTGGGTTCCGCCTCGGAGAACTCCCCAAGGGATTGGTGTTTGGAGGCTTCTCGATTCGATCGAGACGAGTTTGCTCTTTGGATCGGAGTTTGTGTCGCTCGGTTCGATGTGGAGGCAGGCTCCAAAGCGACGGGTCATCGAATAGGGTTGGAGTTCGTCGCAATGGGTCAACCCATGAATAAACACCACGGTGGAGCGAAGCGGATGGCACACGACAGCACCGACACCTGGTCCATGGACCGATTGGCTGTGGGTGTCATAGAGGATGCGAACAGAATTGTCGCTGAGATCGAGCGATTCGATCCGCGTGGTTTTGGCGATATCCGAATCGGCATTGCGTGTGTCGTAGACTAGGTAACGGCCAGAGTGCGAGATGGCTTGGCGATGGTTCAGGAAGTGTCCGTAGTTGCCGAAGGTGCGTTGGCGAAGCTGGGCGTGAAGTCCTGGCATGGCTCGTCTAGCTCAGAAAGAGAAGCGCGACGTTGACATAGATGAGGATTCCTAGCAGATCGCTCAATCCTGCTACAAACTGATTGCTCATCATGGCAGGATCGAGCCCCATGCGTTTGAAGATCAGCGGCAGGATGCTTCCCAAGCAGGTTCCGCAGAGCACGACGCACAGGATCGTGATGGGGATGATCAGTGCGTGAAACGGGGTGGGAGCCAAAATCAGGGCGCAGAGAAATCCCATCGCCCCCATGATTCCGCCGAGAATAAAACCCATGATGATTTCGCGACGGACGATCAGTCCCCAATCGCTCAGTTCGACATCCTTGGTCACCAATGCGGAGATGATCAGGGTTGAGGATTGGCTACCGGAGTTTCCTCCGCTACTGATGATCAGGGGGATAAACAGGACGAGCCATGCATAGGTGTCGAGCCACGATTGGTACATCCTTAGTGCAAAGGCGGTCGATAGGGCAGCAAAGAAGAGGATCAATAGCCAAAAGCCACGTTTCCATGAGAGCAACAGGACTGGTGTGCGGAGGTAGGAGTCGCTCAGGGGCTTGACGGCCACGATTCGCTGGACGTCTTCTGCGGCTTCTTCTCGCACCACATCGATCACGTCGTCGTGGGTGATGATGCCCATCATGTGATTTGCATCATCGACGACGGGTATGGCCATGATGTTGTAGAAGGCGACTTTTTGTGCGACCTGCTCTTGATCATCGTGGACTTTGACCGATACCACATCGGTTTTCATGAGATCGGCTAAGGTGGTTTCGGGTCTTCCGATGGCCGAGATGAGCAACCGTCCACTGACGACTCCTCGGAGGTGGTTGGTCGTATCGACGACATAGATGTAATAGATTGTTTCGAGCCGTTCGGCTTGCCGACTGAGCTCATCGAGGGCTTGGCGGACGGTCAGGGTTTCGGCCAAGCAGGCTACCTCGGTGGTCATCATGGCCCCTGCGGTTCCTTCGGGGAAGGTTTGCAGGCGGCGGATATCGCGTCGGTCGGGGGCGGGGACGAGAGCCAGGATCGCGTCGACGCGGTCCTCGGGGACTTTGCGGAGCAGATCGACCGCATCGTCGGCTGGCAGTTGGGTGACGAGTACGGCGATTTGTTTTTCGTCTTGGGTGGCGATCAGCTCGACTTGTCGATCGAGGGGGAAGTACTGAAACACCTCGGCCTGCAGGGTTGGCTGGGCGTGTTGCAGGACTCTCCAGGTTTCCTCGTCGTCGAGGCCTTCCATGAACTCGGCGGTGCGGGCCGGGTGCAGCGCAGTGCAAAACTCGCGGAGTTCGTCGGTGCGATCCTCTGCGAGCATTTCTCGGAGTTCAGGAAGGAACAGGGTGTTCATCAGGCGTTAATTGAAAGCGATCGGGAGATTGAAATCGCCGTCCAAATCGCGCCACACCGAGTGGATGTGGTTGGCCTGTGTGCCTTGAGGATCGGTTTGGTAATTGCAAAGTTCGGCGATGAAACTCGGTCCTTGGAGTCGGATGAAGTGTTGTTCCTTCGGATCGATCCCACCGGCCCAGCCGAAGTGGATTTGATCCATGCCTGCTCGATCGACGATTTGCCATCGTTCTTGGGCAACGGCTTGGGGCATCGTTGAGAAGTATGCATCGATGATCGCTTTGAGCTTTCCTTTTTGCTCGGCTTGCAGACTGCTGGCTGGGATGCCTACGGGTTTTTCGAGTTTGGGCTGTGGCTCGCCAGCCCATTGGATGTCGGCTGGGCATTCGGCGTCGAAGACCGCGAGGGTGCGTTGGGAATCGCTCAAGCTCTTGAGGAGTTCGTAGGAAGCTTGTTCCTCGGGCAGGAGCAGTCGTGTACCCGAGGTGTACTTGGTCTTTGCTCCGTCTCGGAGTGGATCTGGGGTTTCGAAATCGCGGAGCAATCGAGCGGGATTGACTCCGAAGAATTGAGGGGTCGAATCGACGATTCGGTCGCCTTGGTAGGTCATGTTGATCGATAGGTGGTGTCCCTCGACGCTCACTCCCCAATCGGCGTTGGCTTCGGGATTTCCGTAGATGGCGACATAGTATTTTCGGTAGTCGCGTCGTTTGGCCTGCGCGGGGCCTTCGAGCTCCAGGAGGATGGCTTCGTAGGCCATGATATCGACGGCGCGTCGGAAGCCTGATTCGCTCAGGACCGCCGCGAGGAGTCCGAGGGCGGCTTGGCGCTGCGGTTCGGTCATTTCTCGCAATGGGAGTCCTTTGCGGGTCTCCATGGGGATGAAGTGCCACTCGGATCGTTTCTGGTCTTTGAAATCGATTTGAGCCAGGGCTCGTTGTTCGTTGGATAACGTGGCTAGGAAGCCTTGGGCCGTTTGGCGAGCGGCCAAGACAGGGTACATGGCCAAGAGGGCACGGGAGGACAATGCAACGATGCTTGAGCTGGCCGCACAAGCTGCTGCTGAGCGGATGAGGAACTCTCGGCGCGAGCCGTTGGTACAGTGGGGATGGTTGTTGGGACCGGATGGATTGGAAGGGGTTGGGAAAACCATGAGGATGACTCGCGCAGAAGGGGGATTGGGGTAGGGAGGGGGCCGGATTTCGATTGGATCGACGCGGCGTAAACGAAACGGCGGTCCAGTGGAAATGCAGGCGACTGAGTCTTTGGATTATGATCGAAAGTCCTGGCAGACCAAACCCCAAGAAGGACTCGGGGGGCGAATAAGGCTTGATCTGGGGCGAATTTATCTCAAAGAGGTTTTAGCCCATTTGGGTTTCGAACCCGCGTCTTGCTTGGCGCGTGAGCAACGATTCGGCTTGGGGGTCCCCGAGAATCGACTCAGTCTGGGGATTCCAGGTGATCTTTCGGTTCAGTCTCGCGGCGATCCCTGCGAGGTGGCAAGTCGAGAGGGCTCGATGGTGGCTATGCACGTCCGAGATCGGCTCGACACGATCCCTGGCGGCTTCGAAGAAGTTTCGGAAGTGGTCGACCAGAGGTCGGTTTTTGTAAGCGGCTTGGAGTGCACCGCTGGGCAATGGGTTGTCTTTTAGGTCGTCGACAGCTTTGCCAGCAATCCGTCCGCGGTTGACGAACAGACGGCCCTCGGTACCTTCGAACAGGATTCCATTGTCACCGTCGTGTCGGATTTCGATTTCGGCTCCATCGGCGAATTTGGCGCGGAGGAGAAACTCCGTCGCGGTGTTGTATCGGCTCGGATCGGTAGGAAACCCGTCGCGGAACTCGACAGGATGCTTGATCATCTCGGGTAGGATTTCGACGGGTCCGGTGTCGGTTTTCCCCATTCCCCAGGTTGCGATATCGACGTGATGGGCGCCCCAATCGGTCAGTTTCCCGCCCGAGTATTCGTACCACCATCGGAATTCGTAGTGGCAGCGCGACCAGCTTTTCGTCTCGCCGTTATCCCCGGGGAGGAATCGAAAGGGGGCTTCGGCCACCGGTCCTTGCCACAGGTTCCAGTCGAGTCCTTTTGGGGGTTGTGCCAAGGGGATTTCGGGGCTGGTGGGTGCTCCGCCGATATGGCATGTCGCTTTTTGTATTTTTCCGATACGGCCTTGTTGGAGCAATGCGATGGCTTGGACAAACTGCCCGCCGGATCGTTGTTGGGTCCCGATCTGGACGATTCGTCCAGTTTTTTTGCAGACCTCACAGATTGCTCGGCCTTCGGGGACCGTCAGGGTCATCGGTTTCTCGCAGTAAACATCCTTGCCGGCGAGCATCGCCTCGATAAGAATTTTCGCATGCCAGTGGTCTGGGGTCGAGATATGGACGATGTCGATTTTTGGATCGTCCAAGATGGCTCGATAGTCTGAGGTTGCTTTAGGTTCTTGTCCGGTCCATTCCTTGACGAGCCCGGCGGCTAGTTGCATGCGGTTCGAATCGGCATCGCAGACGCTTACGTAATCGCTGTACTTGCGAAAATCGGGAGCAGAGCCGTAGGGTCCGGTGGCCCCGGTGGCTTTTTGGCACCATCGGCTTCCGGTCCCGATCGCCGCGACGCGAGGTCGATCGTTGGCTTGGGAGAACCCGGCGGCTCGCCCGGTGCGTTGGAGGATCGCAGTTCCTAGTGCAGCGCTGTAGGAAGACTGTAGAAAGCGACGTCGGTGCAGTGTCTTGTTTTGCATGGAAGTTGGCGTAGGTGGGCCTAGGAAATAAGTGAGCTTGTCGATCTGGAGCGGCAGTCGCAGGGTTGTTCAATATAGTCGGTCGGATGGTTCGCGCCGAGCGATTTGCGAAATGCTATGATGCTCTCGGTGGATCGACGAATAGGAACTTAAAGTAAGTCCAACGAATTATTCTGGTGAACAGACTATGAAACACAAAATCGCTGCTGGTTTTCCGACGGTACTGATGCTCTTGAGTGGAATTGTGCCAATGTTCTGCGAGCGGCCTAGCCTTGCGCAAGAGCCCACAGTGAGCTGGAGAAAGCACGCGATCAATCCGTTTTCGCCCTACGAAGCCGTCGGCGTGGCGGACTTCAACAAGGACGGGAAGCTCGATGTGTTTTCCGGGGATACGTGGTACGCGGCTCCTGATTGGGAGCCCCACAAAGTCCGCGAAATCGCACGCGTCAATTCCCACTATCATGAGGATTTTGCCGATGCACCCTTGGATGTCAACGGCGACGGAAATATCGATATCGTTACGTGCGCTTACTTCTCGAACAAGATCGCTTGGCTGGAGCATCCCGGCGATGCGACGAAGCCTTGGACCGAGCACTTGATCGACAAGCCCGGATCGATGGAAACGGCTTATTTGGTCGATCTGCATCAGAATGCCAAACCGGTTTTTTTGCCGAACGTCGGGGGAAGAGTTCTGTACTATGAGCTGTCCGGGCAAAAGCCAACGGTCGAGTGGAAGCCTCGGGTGATCGCATCCCAAGGGGGTGGCCACGGGCTAGGTCATGGCGATATCAATCGCGATGGCCGTATCGACGTGATCACTCCACAAGGATGGTATGAGCAACCGGCGATGTCCGAGGGGGCTTGGGAGTTGCACCCTGAGTTCCAATTGGGTGCTGCGAGTATCGAGATACTCGGTCATGACTTCGATGGAGACGGGGATACCGACATCGTCTGGGGCATGGGCCATGGCTTCGGACTTTATTGGCTCCGACAATCCAACGTCGATGGCAAAAGGGTCTGGACCAAAGAGGTGATCGATACGAGTTTTTCTCAGGTCCACGCGCTGCATTTGGGGGACTTTGATGGCGATGGTCAGTTGGAGTTTGTCACTGGCAAGCGGATCTATGCGCATGAAGGGGAAGACGGAGCGACCGATGCACCTTGCATCTACCTGTTTGATTACGACCGGGCTGGTTCGAAGTGGATCAGGAGCACTGTGCATCTGGGTGAACCTGCTGCTGCCGCGCCGTTGGATCCGGACAAACGGGATGGACTTAAGGACTTTCGGTCCGGTTCGGCCGGTACAGGTTTGCAGATGGCGATTCGGGATATGGACAACGATGGCGATCTCGATATTGTCGCGCCGGGCAAGTCCGGATTGTATTGGTTTGAGAATTTGAAGAGTCGTTGAACACCGACCGTTGGCTTTTGAAGTTGCGCTGTTTTGGCTTTTATCGGACTCGTACTCGTACTCAATGAAATGGTACTCGTACTCGATGCCGTATCTTCGAGTACGAGGACGAGTACTGCTAACGCGGAGTACGAGTACGAAAAGGCAGGGAAAAGATCGATTGAAACTCCGAAATATGCGAATATCGCAATTTCAAGGCGGCTGCGGGTTAAACAAGGCGCCTGACGGCGGGCTGGGGGTGGCTCAGGGGACGCGGAACTCTTGAAGTTTGCCTGCGATTTCGAAGGCAATTTCGAGAGCTTGCTCGTAGTTGAGTCTTGGGTCGACGTGGGTTTGGTAGGCTTCACCGAGGTCCGATTCAGTAAGACCGCGTGATCCTCCGACGCACTCGGTGACGTTCTCGCCGGTGAGTTCCAGGTGGGCTCCGCCGAGGCTCGAACCGCATGCGTGGTGGATTCCAAACGAGAGTCTCAGTTCGTCGACGATGTCGTCGAATCGCCGAGTCTTGCGCCCGTGCTGAGTTCCGATAGTGTTCCCGTGCATGGGGTCGCACACCCAGAGGACTAGGCACTGCGCTTTGCGCACCGCTTCGATGATGGGGGGCAATTTTGATTCGATCTTTTGCCTGCCCATGCGATGGATCAAGGTCAATCGTCCGGGCTCGTTATCGGGATTCAAATGTTTGACCAAGTCGACGACTTCTTCGGGCGAGGCGCTCGGTCCGATTTTAAGCCCGATGGGATTTCGAATCCCGCGGAAGTACTCGATATGGGCACCGGTGAGCAAACGGGTTCGTTCCCCGATCCAGGGCATGTGGGTTCCCATGTTGTAGTGACCGACTCCACGAACACTGGCGCGGGTCAAGGCGGCTTCGTAGGGTAGAAGCAGGGCTTCGTGGGAGGTGAAGAAATCGACGCGTTTGAGTTCGTTGACCGTTCGGCCTCCGAGGATCGACTCCATGAATCGCAGTGCGGAGCCTAGGGAGTCGACCAATTCGCGGTAGCGTTTGGCGACGTCCCCTTTGACTTCGTTGACGAACAGTAGATTCCAGTTCTCTGGATGGTGCAGATCGGCAAATCCACCTTCGCTCAGCGCGCGGATGAAGTTCAAGGTGGCGGCAGATCGTTCGTAACCGCGGATCAAGCGGATGGGGTCAGGACGACGGGATTGGGGTTCGAAGGGATAGCCGTTGACGATGTCTCCTCGATAGCACGGCAGAGTCAGGCCATCGACCGTTTCGGTATCGCTCGAGCGGGGTTTGGCGTACTGGCCTGCAATCCTTCCGACCCGGATGATCTGTTTGCGGGAGGCAAAGACGATCACCAAGCTCATTTGCAAAAGGAGTTTGAGTTTGCTGGCGATTTGTTCGGTTTGGCATTGTTCGAACGACTCGGCGCAATCCCCGCCTTGGAGCATCCAAGCTTCCCCGCGTTGGGCGGCAGCCAAGCGATCTTTGAGGTGATCGACTTCCCAACTTGTGACCAAAGGAGGGAGCTTTTGGAGTTCTTCGACGGCCTTTTGGAGTTCGTTTGGGTCTGGGTAGTTGGGTTGTTGAGCGGCCGGGAATTGCTTCCAGGAGTCGGGGGTCCACGATGGGTTCATACGATCTATCGCCAAAAAGTAGGGTGGCTAGACCTAGCAGGAGTGGGTTCTCGTGCTGGGGCATGCCTCATGAAGTGCAAAAGGATAAACACCGAAGCGGGTTTTGCAGAGAGACTTAGTACCCTCCGGGGGTCGAAAAATCGTTCGCTCCGGGAGAAAAATCGTTATGGAATTCAGCCGCCTTATTGAGGAACCGGGTGTAGTTCTTTTCCCAGACCAGTTCGACATCGCCGATCGGTCCGTTTCGCTGTTTGGCGATGATGATTTGGGCTTGTCCTGCAAATTCGACTGCTTTGTCGGGTTTGTGGTAGTACTCTTCGCGGTGGATGAACATGACGACGTCGGCGTCTTGTTCGATCGCACCGGACTCACGGAGGTGGCTAAGCCGAGGTCGGTGGTCTTTGGAGTCCTCGGCTTGGCGGTTCAACTGCGAGAGGCAAAGCACGGGAACGCTTTGTTCGCGGGCGAGCATTTTGAGTCGTCGGGCAATTTTGGCGACCTGTTCTTGACGGGGGTCTTTGGAGTTGTCTGGGTCGATCAGCTGCAGGTAATCGATGACGATCAGGCCGAGTTTTTTCCCGCTCTTTTGGCTTTCCATTTTGGAAATTCGGCGTGCGACGGCTGCGATCTCGCTGACGGTCCGACTTGGGGAGTCGTCGATGAACAGGGGAGCGACGGAGATATCGGCGGCGTTTTTGATCAGTCGCTGCTGTTCTTCATGGGTGATTGTGCCGACCCGCATTCGTGAGCCGTTGACTCTGGCGATCGAGCATAAAAGTCGGTCGACCAGTTCGATCGAGTTCATTTCGAGGCTAACGAAGAGAGTCGGGGCTTCTTCCTTCATCGCGACTTGCTCGGCGATGTTCATGGCGAAGGCTGTCTTTCCCATACTGGGCCGGGCGGCCAGGATGATCAGCTCCCCGTTGTGTAGACCGCCTGTCATGGTGTCGAAGTCTCGGAAGTGGGTCATGACCCCGGAGGCCAATTGTTCGCCCTGCATGCGCGAATCGATCCGTTCGAGCGATTCCTTGAGGATCGCTGAGACGCTCTGGGCTTGGTTGGAGTTGCGGTCGTCCTGGATCTGAAAAATCGCTTGTTCGGCTCCCGCCATCAGGTCCTTGGGGTCGACCGTCTGGTCGTAAGCGTCCTGAAGGATCTTGGTCGAAGCGTCGATCAGGCGTCGGACGATCGCTTTGGATTGGACGATCTCGGCGTAGTAGACAGCGTGTGCGGCATTTGGGATGCTGTGGGCCAAGTCGGCCAGGTAGGGTGCACCGCCGATCAGATCGAATTCGTCGGTGGATTTGAGCTGATTGACCAGCAGCGCGATATCGATCCGTTTGCCCGAATCGTAGAGCCCCGACATGGCTTGGAATAGAATGCGGTGGGCATCTTCGTAGAAATCGTCTGGCCGGAGAATGAGCGTCAACTCGTTGAGGGTATCGGAGTTAAGCAGCACGCATCCCAAGACGGCTTTTTCTGCAGTCAGATCGTAGGGGGGGGCTCGGTTGATCACCGAAGAACCATCGGAGGATAACGATTTGCGACGTTTTCGGTTCCCGTCGTCTCGATTGCCTCGATTCTCAGTGCTCACGATCGACCGCTCCGTCTTGAGTTGCTCCGTACCGGGCCCTGTTACCGGTTTTGTTTGCCGACCGAGAATTTTACCGCAGTTCGAATCGAGTGAAATCCAAAGAGCAGATTTTGTAGGTCGGATCCTTGAGGACACACAATACCCGCAGTCCCTTTCGTTTGGCCCGGTTTTTTCGGGCTACGGTTTTGGACTTGCGGGGGATCTGCAAATCGTGGGCTCAGGGAGCACCGAAGGGATCGTCGTTGCCCGAGGGCTTTGGAGCCGAGGAGGGGGCACCGAAAATATCGTCGTCGCTCGCGGCGGGATTGACCGCAGGTTTAGACGGCGTATTGGAGGGAGCGTTTGAAGACGGCTTGGACCCGTCTTGCGATTTTTTAGGTGGATTGAAAACTGTAGGCTGCACCGCTCCGACCTCACGCAAGCAGCTTATATGTCCGTCTTTGGTCGCTACAAACAAACGGTCGGTTACGCTGTTGGGGATGGCCAAGTCGATGATCCCTGAGCTGTTCGCATCGACTTGGCCGTCGGCGATCCGGATACGGCTCAAGGAGCCGCGATCATTTTGAACGTAGAGGTGTTCTTTGCCGGCGCCTAGGATCTGTTCGACGTGGCCGACATAACTACCCCAAATTTGGACTCCTGTAGCAAGATCTAGGGCCACCAAGCGGCCGTCGTCGGAAAGGACAAAAACGTGTTTGGAGTCGACAACGGGAGTGCGATTGGTGGGCATCGCAAGGTTCACTCGCCAGAGGTAGGAACCGGTCCTGGCGGTCGTCGCGTGGATCACCGTGCCGTACATGCTGGTGAAAACAAATCCTTTGGCCGTGGCGATAGGTTTGCTATCCATCGGTTCTTCGACATTGACCCGCGACCAGAGCTTAGGGACGTTTTCGTTATGGACTAGAAACAGGGCGGTTTTGGAGGTCCAGGCCATGAAGTCGCGGTCGGCGGAGATGGAGAGTCCTCGGCGATTCTCCGCGCCGGCGCGGAGAACTACCGGAGCGATGACGGGATTCCCGACGTTGTAGCCCACGAGTCGACCTTCGGTCGACGGGACGATAATTCTCGATTCGAGGGAGGAGGGGGCCCCGACAGGCGTAAATGCAAGCCGACCTGAGTTGATCATATTGCCGGTCTTGAGGTCCATTGCATAGAACGCATTGCCGTTGACGACCGTGACGAAGTCGTCGGAGACTCCGGGTCCGTAGATAGGCAGGTCGCCCCGGGGAACGGAACTTTGCCAGAGCATCTCACCGGTCTCGCCGTCGATCGCCGTGACGACTCCGTTGCTCGCCGCGCCGATGACAAAGGTAACCGGTTGGCTGAAGGTTTTGACGGTCGCCTGTTTTCCGATCGTCGCGTAGGTTTTGACGAGTTTTTGAGCTTGTGCCTTGGCACCTTCTAAGCCCAGCAGAGGGACCTCGCCGGTGGACTTGCCCTCCAAGATCCGTTTTTCTAAGGCATCGCGGTCGACTCGGCGCGCATCGATCCTTTCGATCAGTCGGTTCCCTACGAAGACATCGACATACTCTCGGCGTTCGCTCGAATGAGGCCAGACGACCAAGCTATCGGCGCCTTGGACGAGCCCAGCTCCGCCAATGCTATTTTCCCACATGAGCTCCAAGCCCAGGGGGGCTAGATCCCGCTGGTTGATTTGGGCTCCGAGGTTCCCGGAGAGTCCAAGGAACGTAGCGAGGGCCAGCCCACAGAGCGTCTGGCTTGAAGTCCAACGGTTCGAAAAAAAACGGCTGGCACTCCAACGGCTGGTGTTGCAGTGATCGGATTGGCTTTGGTGCATCATTCTTGGACTCTGCTCCGCGAACGGATAAGGGATAGATCAGCGTGTATCATCGTACTTAAAGGTGTCCAAAATGCGAGTTTTTTCCGGTCGTCTGTAGTTTCGCGTCCAAGCTGCGGCAATTATTCGGGCAAATCGACTTGCGACTGCCCGGTTCGACACATTTGGCGAGTTTCCTGCAACCGACAAGTTTTCCGCAACCGTTCTTTTTTTGAGGAAACCTCGGCGGTCGATCCTTGGGGGATCGGCTGGCAATCCGCCAAGTCTGGTTAATCCAAACGATCGGTGCAATCCGATCCAATCGGACAATCCGCAACCTCCAAGAGACCTAGACCCCGAAACCCGCTTAATTGGCATCCAAATCGGAAAAATCCAAACTTAACGACAGAAAATTTGACGCTTGGAGCATCCGTGTTTACGATCTAGAGACGGATTCGTAAGAGTTTTCAACGTAGTCGGGCAAACGAGGCAGTTCATGGCACGCGATCGCAATTTATCGGTTTGGCAGGCTTACGTCGTCGTGATGTCGTTCGTGAGTCTTCTGTGCATCGGGGCTTTGTGTTACACCGTTTTCCAATCCGGAACCAATTACAAGACCGTTGAGGCGGCCCAGACTCAGGCAAGAGACCTCGAAAGCAAGCACCGAGAAGAGCTGAATAAAAGGCTGTTTCTCCAGAATGTCTTAGGTTTCGGGGACAAACCTATGACCCAAGACGACATCAACCAGTTGACTCAATCCTCTTCGGGCAACCAGGAAATCGCCGATATCCAGAAGAAGTTCGTCGCCGATATGGGTCTTTTGGGCCCCAATGTGACCGACAAGAGCTATCGCAAGCTGGTCGAAACCCTGATGCAAACCGTTCGCGAACGGAACCTTCAAGTCGACGCCCAAGCCAAACGGGAAGAGGATCTGAAGGTCAAGTACGACGCGACGATCAAGCAGGAAACAGAGGCACGTGAGGCCGAGCGCAAGCGAGCCAACGAGTTGGCCCAGCAACTCGAGCAGACCCAGGTCGCCTATGCACAAAAAGAGAAAGAGCGGCAAGAAGAGATCACTAAAATCCAGACCGATCGGCAGCGATTGGCTCAACAAGCAGAAACCGAAAAAAGAACTTACCTAGCCGAGATCGATAAGCTGACCAAGAAGCGCGACGACCTGGCCCGCCAAAATGAACTTCTCGGCAAGCAGCTTGAGGAAATCAAAGGCGAGGACTTCCAGTACGTTCAAGGCAAGATCACCGAAGTGGTCGATGGCGGAGAGACGGTCTATTTGAATCTCGGGCGTGCCGACGGTCTGCGGGCCGGGGTTCGTTTCTCTGTCCTCGATGACGACACCTCCAAGGTTGCCGACGTGGAGCCCAAGGCTCGTATCGAAGTGGTCGAAGTCAACCAGCAAACCGATCACCTCTCGCGCGCTCGGGTGTTGCCCGACCGCAACCCGAGGACCATTCTCCGAGGAGATCGCATCTACTCGCCAGCTTGGCAGCCAGGTCGCAAAGTCTCCTTTGGTTTGGTCGGCAAGCTCGACATCGATGGGGATGGAAAAGACGATCGCGAGACGGTCAAGGCACTGATTGCCCAGAACGGTGGCGAGGTGTCGGTTGACCTGCGTCCCGACGGGCGTATGGAAGGCAACCTGAACGTCAACACCCGTTGGCTTGTCATCGGCGACGAATTCAAAATTTTGGGTGGGACCCTCGATGCGGCGACCGAAGTCATGGGCAAGAGGCGGGTTGAACTCGAGCAGCAAGCCAAGTCGATGGGTGTGAGCCGAATCAACCTCGACAAACTCATGGGCTACCTCCGCGGTTCGAACGTTGAAGATGTCGTACCGTTGGGAAATGCCACGCGAGCTTCCGATTTCATCCGCCGCGAAGCTCCTCCTGCTCCGGGACGTGGTCGTGTTTCGGGATTGTTCCAAACTCCCGACGGACAATCAGCACCGAAGTAAGCCGTCAGGCTCTCATCGCCTTAGATTTCGTGCTTGAGCGATACGAGCACGAGCGCGAAAAAACCCAAGAAAATCAGAGCCCGGTTGCATCGAGGGAGCCATTGCGCAGCTTCAAAACTGGCTGTTTGGGCTAGATGGCGCGTTTAAGTCAACCTGGCGGGTTGCAAGAAATCTTCCAAATACTCTGCATGGGGGTGCCGATAGAGCCAGTTACCAAGGAAGGGTGATGATAGCTCAAGATCTCGGCGCCATGGCTAAACGAATCGCTGACTCGCACATGTTGCGAGCGCGTAGCCGCATTGGCAAGTACCGTATTGAAAAAAGGTTAGCCCAAGGTGGTTTTGCCACCGTCTACCAAGCTTGGGATACGATCGAAGGGGTTCATGTGGCCCTGAAGATGCCTCATCAGTACATTGTTACCGCAAGCATGCTTGCGGCCTTTCAGCGAGAAGCAAGACTGATTGCGCAGCTTGAGCATCCGAATATTTTGGGGCTCAAGGATGCGAGTTTCATCGACGGTCGATTCGTCATCGTCAGTCGGCTTGGCACTCAGACCCTCTCAGCGCGGCTCAAGCATCGGGTGGGTCTGGCCACGGCGCTCTGTTACATCGAGCAGATGATCGAGGCCGTCGCTTATGCCCATCGCAATCGCATCATTCATTGCGACATCAAACCTGAGAATCTGATCCTCATGGCCGACGGTCGTTTGGCGTTGACCGACTTTGGGATCGCCAAGGTTGCTCAGCGAACGATCGCTCATACGATGATCGCATCTGGATCGGGCACAGTCGGCTACATGGCTCCAGAGCAAGCCATGGGGCGTCCTAGCGCCAAGTCGGATGTTTTCGCGATCGGGGTGCTCGCGTATCGAATTCTCACGGGAGTCTTGCCGGAGTGGCCATTCGACTGGCCGCCCAAGGGTCGAGCGACACTTCGTCGCAAAGCGCATCCGGATCTGATCGATGTACTGCGTAAGACCATGGAGCCTCGTCCTTCGAACCGCTATCCCGATGCCAATGCGCTGCTGCGAGCGTATTTGCCGGCCAAGCGAAAGACGCTTCGTAATAAGCCAGCGGCACATCGTGGCTGAGGTGAACTTTGGTCGGGTATTGCTCGAGGATGTGATTCCGTTTTGGATGCGACACGGATGGGATCGAGTCGATGGAGGGATGATCACGTCGCTCGATCGCGACGGCTCGATTGTCGATACCGACAAATCGATTTGGTTTCAGGGGCGTGCAGCTTGGATGTTTGCCACCCTTTACAATACCGTCGAGCGCAATCCCCTGTGGCTTGAGATCGCTGAGAGCTGTCTAGGGTTTTTGGAGCGGCACGGTGTTCAGGAAGCGAGTGGCAAGCTTTACTTTACCGTCACGCGTCAGGGGCAACCGCTGCGGATGCGGCGTTATTTCTACAGCGAGTCGTTTGCCGCCATCGCTTATGCGGCGATGTTTCAAGCATCGAATTTGGAGCGTTACCAATTCGCAGCGATTCGGATGTTTGAAGCTTACATCGTGGGTTGTTTCCACCCCGGTACGATCGCTTCGAAAACCGATTCGGCGACGCGCCCGATGCAGAGTATCGGTCCTTGGATGATCGCCATGGCGACGGCTCAGGAACTTCGAGCAAACCTCGGAGACGTCGAGGTGTTGGGAGTCGCCTGCTCGGTTTGGATCGATCGGTGTATCGAGCAAATCGAGACGGTTTTCTACAAGCCTGAGCTTGCGGTCCTCATGGAGAATGTTGGGGCGAATGGTCAAGTGCTCGACCACTTCGATGGACGTCAATTGAATCCAGGTCACGCGATCGAGTGCGCGTGGTTTATTTTGCACGAGAGCAAGCTGCGCAAGGATAGGCGTTTGGGGGAGTTAGGATTAGCGATTCTCGATGCGATGTGGGAGCGAGGGTGGGATCGGGAGTACGGGGGCTTGTACTATTTCCGGGATGTCTATCACAAGCCGATCCAGGAGTACTGGCACGACATGAAATTTTGGTGGCCACATTGCGAAGCGATCATTGCGACGGACATCGCAAGGCGGCTAACGAATCAGGAGCGGTACCATCGATGGCATCACGAGGTTTGTCAGTGGAGCTTCGATCGTTTTGGAGACCCTGAGCATGGTGAGTGGTTTGGCTATTTGCACCGCGATGCACGCCGCTCGAACGATCTTAAAGGAAGCCTTTGGAAAGGTCCTTTTCATTTGCCCCGAATGCTTTGGTACTGCATGAAGCTTGCAGAACCGATCAAGGATCCGTGGGGGTTTTAGTTTTCAGGATCTCGGTTTTCTCGGGTGGCTGAGCAACTTCCATACGGCTTGCAAGATCGAATTGCTGGCCTTGTGAGCCGATGAATTCGCCGATCTGTCGACTCGATTCGTCATGCCACTGGAAGGTGACTGTGCCGGGGCCGAGTATCTCTGCGGTCGATTGCTGCACGAGGATCGCCGTGGTTTCATCGATGCCGATTCCGAGCATTTGCGGATACGTCTCGACGAGCGAGCGCAGGTCCTTCTGGCGACGGCGCTGAGTGAAATGCTGATCGATGGCAACGCCGTTGAGAAAGCCCAATCCGCCGCGCTCGTAACCTGGGGCCATGATTCGGAAGTTCTCGATCGGTGTGGCTCTGGCAAGGTAGTTTGCTTGGATCGATGCCCCGGCAGAGGACCCGCCGATCACACCGCCGCGAGTCAATACTTGCTTCATCAGCAGGTGGGCTTTGGTTCCGTAGTAGGAATCGGCGAGGTTCCATTGACGACCACCGCCGAACCAGATTCCGGTGGCTTGTTCCAAAGGTTCGAGAAATCGTTGGTCTTCGTTTGCCACTTGTCGATTTTTGGTATGAACAAGCGAGCAGGACTTGGCTCCCATTTGTTTCCAGAGTTCGAGCAGACGCGTGTCGCTGGACATGTCGTCATCTTCAGAGCATGGGACATAGACCAATCGGGCTTGTTCGCCCCCTGCCAGGTCGACGAAACGTTGCATAAGGCCTGAGGGCATGCCGCCGCCGCCGACGATGATCAGGGTGCCGTTTGGGACATTGGGGATTTGGCGTTCGGCGGGGGGAAAGATCTCCAGAGTGCGCTCGATCGCTTGGCGTCGCCACTGGGTCCAATCCAGGAGGAAATTTTCGGGAGCGTTTCTGTTTTTTGCGCCGCGTGTTTCGATCCGTTGTGAGGCTTCGGGCAGATGCTCATGCGCCGGGACCCAAGCGGTGGCAGCTCCGGGTCCATAGACGGTCCCTTTGCGACCTTGGAGAACCATCGCACTGTCTTTGGAAATGCCGATCAGGACGGTTCGAGCGTCGGCTTGCATCGCTTGGCATAGTGTTGCTTCGCAATCGCCTTGGTCGGTGAAATGGATCCATGCGTCGGGGAATAGGCCTAGTCCCTGAGCGAGTTTGGGAGCGTTCTGATGGCTTTCTGGATCTGGCTTGTTGTAGGTTTTTCCCATAGCGACGCTGGCTGGACCGATGAATCCGACGGTGGCACCGATGGCCAGGTATCGTCGCATGGTATCGGCGGCAGAGGACCAGAATTCGTCGGGGATTTCGTGCGCGAGTCGATCGTCGCAAACCAGGAGCATGGATTGAGGGTCGGGCTCAGGCACCGCGTCGAGCTTTTGGGTCCAGGTGAGACGTTCAAGCGAGGCGATCGCTGAGGAGGCGGTCGCTGAGGTGTCGGTCGATTCGATGCCGGGGTCACCGAGCATCATCTGAGAGAGTTTATGAGGGCCGACGACGACCCACTGTTTGGGTTTGCTTGGCGAACGATTCAGTTCTGCGAGAAAGGGCTTGAGGCCCTCGATCGATTCGGCAACCAGGAGTGTTCCTTGGATCTTCAGATCTTCGGGCCAATCGGAGTAGCGTTCGAAGAACGGAGAGTTCGATCGAGGTTCTGTTTCCTGCGCGGCGAGCCCGGGGTATCGGATCTGGGAGCTAATCAGGGAGGTGATCATCAAGCAGATTGTGAGCTTAGCGAGGGCAGCGAGTATGTTGATCGCCCGGGGGTACATCGAGGGTATCCAGTCTGAGCAGGGGTTGGTACTTGCGTGGTCTTGAGGGTCGGGAGTTTGTTTAACCGCCGAGCGCGTTTAGAGGAACAAAGGGTTTTTCGGTGTGCCAGCGTTTCATCAGATCGAGGTTTTTTTGGTAGGTTTCCGATCGGTTCCCTTTGCCACCTTCGAGATGATCGGCACCGGCTTCGGCATCGTAGACTTCCGGGGTTTCGATTTGGCCATAGTCTCCGGTTTTTGCTTGCCATTCGATGAGTTGATTTCGGAGTTGAGCGAGGGTATCTCGGTAGTTGGGATCCTCGGCGAGGTTGTTGAGTTCGTCGGGATCCATCGTTAGGTCGTACAATTCTTCGATGGGTCGTGTATCGGCCATGATTCGAGCTTGGTCTGGATTGAGTTTGTTTTGTGCGTGCCATTGGCGCATGGCTTGGACGATGGCTTTGGAGTCTTTGTAGTTGTTGGGTTGGAGGTAGGGTCGGGAGGGGAAGCCGTTGCGGATGTATTTCCATTTTTCGGTTCGAACGCTTCGGATCCAGTCGACGGTTTCATCGGCTCGATCCCGAGCGGCAAAGACCGCTTGGCGTGGTTTGTGATCTGGGCTGAGGATATTCTGGGAGTTCATTCGTCCGGGCTTTGGGATACCAGCCAGGGCAAGGCTTGTGGCGGCAAGGTCGATATGTTCGACGAGATCTTCGCGGACTTGTCCTGCCGGGATGTTGGGTCCTGCGACCAGCAGTGGCACGTGGGTACCGCCGTCGTAGAGGAATTGTTTGTTCCGGATGTGGCTGATTCCGTGGTCGGTCATGAAGAAGATGACGGTGTTGTTGAGGTCGCCGGATTTCTCGAGTCTTGCCAGGATCGAGCCGAGTTGGTGATCGGTATAGCGGACGCAATCGAGGTATTGTGCCCAGTCTTGTAGGATGACAGGGTGATCCGGTAGGTAAGCTGGTAGTTTGACTGCATCGATGGGGGTGGAGCTACCGAGTTCTTTTTCGACGCGTAATGGCCAGGCCTCTTTGGGTGCTTGGCCTCGAAACTTGCCTCCGTTGAGTTGGATTTGGATGAAGAAGGGTTGGTGTTTGTCGCGTAGAGCCCAGTGTTTATTGTGGTAGGATTTTTGGGGGTTCCATTCGAAATTGTAGTCGGTTTTGGCGATAGGAAATTCGGTTTTTTTCGCAGTCTCGCTGGGTTCTTCGAGGAAGTGTTCCCAGGTCAGGTTATTGACGTGGTATCCGGCTTGTTGGAACAGTTCTGGGACCAGTGGTGTATCGTAAGGCAGATAGATCGGATGGCCCGGTACACTTGAGCGATGGTTTTGGAGTCCGAGGGCGGTTTGGTAGTTGCCGGTGATCAGAGCCGAGCGCGAGATGCTGCAGATAGGCGCCGTGACAAAGGCGCGATTGAATTGGATACCTCGTTTGGCAAGAGCATCGACGTTTGGGGTAGCGATGGCCTTTTGGCCATAGCATCCGAAGTCTGCCGACATGTCTTCGACGATCACCCAGAGGATGTTTGGACGTTTTTGAGCTGGCAGGTTGGCCGCGGGGTCAGGGAACTGCTGCCGATAACGAGTTTTGAAGGGATTTTCTGCGACCGGAATGGCTTGTTCGTTGACCAAGTAAGGTTGAACTGCGTCCCACCAGTTTTCGAATTCCTTGGCCAGCATTGCGACGGTATCGGGGTGTGTCGAGGCGATATTTTTCGATTGGCTAGGGTCATCGATGACGTCATAGAGTTGCCAATCGGGTTGTTTGGAACCTTGGGGGCTGACCAGGGTGTATTGGGTATTTCGGACGGCGGCTTGGCGGTATTTTTGGGTGTCGGGATTATCCCCTTTGGCCCAGCGACCGAAGTGGGTCATCAGGAAACGGTCGTCCCAGGGTGCTTGGGGATTTTCGAGCAGTTCAAGGAGATTTCTACCTTGGGCTTGTCGGTTCGCACGATCGTTTAATTCCGAACCTGCGAGCGCAGCGAGCGTGCGAAACAGGTCGATGTGTGCGGTAAGGGCTTGGGAGTCTCCGGGTTGGATTTTCGAGGGCCATCGCCAGAAGGCATTGGCGCGAGTTCCTCCGAGCCAGGCCGTCCCTTTACCGCCGCGCATTTGGGCGTTGTGATGTTGGGTGCCGATGGAGGTACCGTTGTCGTTCATGAAGATCACCAGCGTGTTCTCGGCGATCCCGAGTTGGTCCAGGCAGGAGAGCATATCGCCGACGTTCGCGTCGATATTCTCGATCATCCCGTAGAAGTTTTTGAGTTTGTTGTCGACATCCAGAGAGGCAAAGCGGGCTGCATCTTGGGGTTTGGCGTTGTAGGGGTCGTGGGGTGCGTTGGTAGCGAGCCAGCAGAAGAAGGGTTGTTTGTCGGGAGCAGCTTGCGTCGAACGGATCCACTTTTGGGCTCGATCAAAGAACACATCGGTGCAGTATCCTTGGGTCTTTTCAAAGGTCCCATTGTGCAGAATGGTAGGGTTGAAATAGCTGTTTCCTGGGGCGTCCCCGCAGCTTCCGGGGAAGGATTGGCCAATGCCGCCAGCTCCGTGGATGAAGGACTCCTCGAAACCTCGTCGGTTGGGCTGGTAGGGGTCTTCGTCACCGAGGTGCCATTTTCCGAAGACACCGGTATGGTATCCCGACTCCTGGAGGACTTGGGCGATCGTGACCGCATCGAGAGTGAGTCGTTCGCGTTCGAGGATGGTGTGGGTCACGCCATTGAAAAATTCGTGTCGACCGGTCATCAGAGCCGATCGGGTCGGCGAGCAAGTTGGTGAGACGAAGAAATTCTTGAAGCTCCGGCCTTCGCGTTCTAGGCGATCGAGGTTGGGGGTTTTCAGGAACGGGTGTTGGTGGCCGGAGGTATCCCCGTAGCCTTGGTCGTCGGTAAGGATAACCAGGATATTGGGTCGGGAGCCTGCGAGCTTTTTCTCGGCAGGGCTATTTATGGCAGGGCTTGGGTCTGGTGAGGCCGCGCAGCGGGGTAGGGGTGGGGCTATGGCGGCAAGGAGTCCGAGGAACCCGTAGAAAATGCTCATACCGAGCCAAACCAGGGGAGATTTCATGAGATCCACACGGTGAAAAGAATACGGTGAAAAAAATACGGTGAAAAGAATTAGGTGAAATGAACGCGGTCAATTGAACATGATCGTATCGTTTGATTCGCGCGATGTTGTTGTCAGAGGCTAATCCGGGATTTCATCGGGTAGAGGAATCTTACTCTAGGTTCTTATCGAATGCGATCAAGGGGAGTTTTGGTGTCGAAGATTTGTGCCTGACGATTGAGTTTCCCGCGAATCTAGTTAGAGTGGCTTGACCCAGTCCGCCAGTAAATCCCCCGTTGCAACCTCTAGGACCGATGAGTATTCCAGCACCTGCCGATCCGAGTCTTGAGCCATCCCCTAGGCTTGAGATCACCCGATTAGGGAACACCAAGCAATGTCCGATCTGTGGGAGCGAAGTACACTCTGAGGCGTATCACTGCACGAGTTGTCGAAGTTTTTTCTGTTATCACTGTCGTGCGCAGCTTGGGGCCGACGAGGTGATTCTCCAGTGCGGCAATCAGGGCTGCGGTTACTATGGCAAGTGGGTTTGTTCGGTTTGCGATCCTGCGACTCAGAAGGCGGAGACTCCCTTGGAGTACGACGAACCGGTCGATGGATACTGGCCGGCTTGGTTGCTCGCATCGATTTTCATGGGCTTGCTGACAGCTTGGTATATCAACTGGAGTTCGGCGTTTATCGTATTTGCTGGGATGTATGCTGGACTCGGATATGTGTTGCAGAGCATGGATGTCAATATCTTCGGCAAGCTTCGCAGGGTGAGCATGGAGCGATCGACGGAGGTTCATTCGTGTCTTTGCTGCAGCAGTCCAACGAAGAAGACCAGTCTTCGGCAGCGGGCTTAGGTAACACCCAACATGGCAAAATTTCAAATCCATCAGCTTGAGGGAATGAATTACGTCGAGATCCATCTGAATCAAGAGATGGTCCGATGTGAGGCGGGTTCCTTGAACTACATGATCGGCAAGATCCGTATCCATTCGCAACTGATCCCATCGGTAGGGAGTCTGGTTTCGTCTTGGTTGTCGGGCGAGTCGGTTTACCGACCGACTTATACCGGTTCGGGTGTGATCACCCTTGAGTCCTCCTTGGGCGGGTTTCATGTTTTGGAGCTTCAGGGTCAATCATGGATTCTTGAAAAGGGAGCTTATTGGGCCAGCGAGGGCTCGGTCGATCTGAAATTTTTCAAAGAGAAGATGCTGACTTCGCTCTGGGCGGGCGAGGGATTTGTTTACTTGCAAAGTCAGGTCACTGGGCAGGGCAAGGTGGTGGTAACGACGAAGGGACCGGTTGAGGAAATCGACTTGCAGGAGGACCAAGAAGTTGTCGTCGATGGCGACTGCGTCATTGGGAGGATGGCTAGTGTTGGCTTTAGTTTGCGTCGTCCTACAGAGAATTTTTTGGGCCGTTTTACGGCGGGCGAGCCGATCGTTCGGGTCTACCGTGGCCCGGGCAAACTTTTGCTCAACCCTACGTTCTACTGGCGCTACTACATGTCGCAGCGGCGTGGGGTTTAGCGGCACCTGGATCCTGGTGGAGGTTAATCTAGGTAGGCTGGGTGGTTTTTGCGGGTTCTTCCTTAGAAATGTTTTATTCCTGGTATGCGGATCATGCAGAGTGAAGGGCTCTGGGTCCGATAGGACGATCGAGTCGTGTCGGTCTCGAAGATACCAGAGGATGCCATGGGCTGCATATCGCGGAAGACGTTGCGTGGGTGGATTGTAAAAGGATGCCTCGGGAGTGTGATGCTCACCGGCTGCCATCCTGTGGACCGTTTCCACGCTTGGCGGGATTCCAAGAATGTTTCTTACTACCAGGAGTTTGTCACGCGGATCGAGCAGCCCGTCGAGTCGGCGTGCATGGATACGCAGATTGGCGAGACGCTCAATCCGTTTGCCGTGGAGAATCCGGCGGATTTGCCTGCGATGGAATTGGGTTTGCAGGACGCGATTCAGATGGCCTTGCAAAACAGCGAGGTACTTCGGAATATCGGCGGGACGGTGGTCTCTGGCCCGCAGGGCTCGCCCACGCAGATCGACCCGGCGTTGACGGATTTGAATCCGCTCGGCGGCACCCAAGCGGCTTTGGCCGCATTCGACGCGACGGTCAGTTCGCAGTTGTTTTGGCAGAAGAACGATGTACCGCAGAACTTTTCGCCGCAAGGTTTACCTCCGGAGATCGCCGACCTGCTCGGTGTGTTTGCTTTCAATCAAACGCTCGGGACGAACATCAATCAGATTCAAAAGCGGACGGCCACGGGTGCGACTTACTCTCTGCGCAGCAATGTGATTTACGATCGAAACAACCGACCGAACCGCAAGTACGAGAGTGACTTCAGCGGGTTTTTAGAGGCCGAGTATCGCCAACCGCTGATGCAGGGTGCAGGAACCACGTTCAATCGCATCGCAGGACCAGGTGGTGTCGTCGGACAATACAACGGTGTGCTGATTGCTCGGATCAACACCGACATCTCTCTTGCAGATTTCGAGAACGGCGTGATCCGTTTGATCAACGACGTTGAAACCGCGTATTGGGAGTTGTACTTTACGTACCGAAACCTCGAGGCGCAGATCTCTGGACGTGAAAACGCGTTGCGGACATGGCAGCGAATCAGGGAGTTGCAGAAGGTCGGGTATCGGGGAGGGGAGGCCGATGCGGAGGCTCAAGCTCGATCGAATTACTACTTGTTCGCCTCGCAATTGAACGACGCGTTATCCGGCCCTAACGGCATGTACGCGGCCGAGCAACGCTTGCGATACATGATTGGCTATCCAGCGACCGATGGACGGTTGCTCAAGCCGGTTGATGATCCGATCCAAGCTGAGGTGATGTTCGACTGGCAGGCTTCGCTTGCCGACGCGACGAATCGGCGAGTCGAGGTCCGTCGTCAGGAGTGGACGATCAAACGGCGTGAGCTCGAATTGATCGCTTCTCGGTTGAATAAGCGTCCTCGGCTCGACGCTTTGACACGCTATCGGTACCGAGGTCTTGGGGACCATTTGTTTGGTGCTCGCAACCCCGCCGAGGCGACCGATAGTTTCTTCGCCAATCTCGGGACTGGTGACTACCAGGAATGGCAAGGTGGTTTCGAATGGACCTACAACGTCGGACTTAGGCAAGCGTCGGCGGCGGTTCGGCATGCTCAATTGAATTTGGCGCGTGAGGTAGCGGTCCTTAAAGAGCAGCAGCTTCGAATCTCCCATGACTTGAGCAACGCAGCGCGGCAGATCTCAAGATCCTACGAGCAGATGCAGATCAATTACAACCGCATCGAAGCGGACAAACTTCAGGTCGAGGTATTGCGCAACCGTTACGAGAAGGGGTTGATCAACATCAATTTCCTGCTCCAGGCCCAACAGCAATTGGCCAATAGCACCAGTGCGTTCTTCCGTTCGTTAGTCGACTACAACTTGGCCATCCGAGACTTCCATCGGGAGAAAGGTTCGTTGCTGAACTATAACCAAGTTGCCTTGTCGGAAGAACCGCTCAACGGTTCGATGCTCAGTGGGGCTTACGAGCGAGGTCGGTACTTTACTCCTCGGGACAACCCTCAGGAGGTGATCGTCCGCGACCGCATCAGTGCAGGTCCCTTCGATCCGAGCACTGTCGGGACACCTGGGGTTGCATCTGGGGTGGTCGAGTCGTTCGAAGCCGCTCCGCCAGCGGAGAAAGTCGAGCCGATCTTGGAACCCTTACCGAAGTAAACATGGGAACCGGGCGAAAGGGGCAATTTAGTTGACCAACTCGACGCGCCAGTAGCCTGAGTCAGACTTCTGGATCGACAGTGGGCATCCAAAAAGTCTTGAGAGTCGATCTGGTTGCATGGCCTCATCGGTACTGCCGTTCCAAGCCACCGAGCCGCGATTCAAGAGGACTGTGTGTTGGATACAGGGAAGGACCTCGCTGAGTTGATGGGTCACCAGAATCAATGTTGTGTCTTGTTTGGCGATTTTTTCAAGGTGGTCGAGCAACTGCCTTTGGGCCAGCAGATCCAGACCGGCCGTTGGTTCATCGAGGATCAGGGCTTGGGGTCGCCGAGCGATGGCTCGGGCCAGGAGGGTTCTGCGGCGTTCGCCGGTGGACATGGTTCCGAGGGTGCGTTTTGCCAGTGGGCCGATCCCCATGAGTTCCATGGCTTGGTGAGCGGCGGTTCGCATCGATTCGGTGATGAATTCCGGGTCGGGTTCGAGTTCGCTGGAAAAGAATCCGGTCAAGACAGCTTGTTCGGCCGTGAGTCGGCCGGATCGGCCTGCGTGAAAATGTTGGTCGATATCACCGCTGACGAACCCCAATCGGGTGCGGAGGTCCCAGACGTTCCATTCGGTTTGGCCGAAGATGCGGATGGTCCCGGGCTCTTGGCCTTCGAGAATGGAAGGATACAGGTTTCGGGTCAGGAGTTTGAGCAGGGTCGATTTTCCCGAGCCGTTGGGTCCGAGGATGGCCGTGTGTTCTCCGAGGGCGATCGACAAGGATAGGCCGTCGAGCAATTTGGCTTTTCCCCGTACCACCGAGACATTTTCCACGTCGAGGATGGGAAAGCTTGCGTCGGTTTTTATTGGTGGATTCGAGTGCATCGAATAGAATTTTAGCTTAAAACTCCAGATCGGTTGATGCCGGGGTTGGCCATTTTGCTGGTAGTTTATGGTCAGTAGGCAGAACTGCTTGGCCGGAAATCGTCTGGCCAAAAACCAACTGGCCGAAAACGATCTGGCGTGAATCGATCTGAAAAGGGAACCCTTTGGCTATGAGCAACGAAACTCCCGGGGATCGCAAGGAGCCCACCGACATCACACGCGCGCTGGATCTTGGAGAGTCGACGCCTAGGCACTGGCCGCTCGAGGAGGATTTTGAGTTCGATTTTGGATCGGAAACGCCATCGGAAACGCCATCGGAATCGTCGGTGCCCAGGGAACGTCGAGCGCCGGTCTTAGGCGAGTACATTATCTTGGACCGTTTGGGGGCAGGTGGCATGGGTCAGGTCTACCGAGCCCGTCATCGGACGATGGACCGTGAGGTTGCCGTGAAGGTTCTCCCGAGGCGCCTTTCTTCCGACGCGCACGCGGTCGATCGGTTCTATGCGGAGGTCCGAGCGCAGGGGCGGATGATGCATCCGAACATTGTCACGGCCTTTGACGCAGGGTGCCATCGGACCCGAACCAACTCGGTCCATTATTTGGTTATGGAGTTGATCCAAGGCGAATCGCTTGCGCAGCGAGTAGGGATCCAGGGACCGATGAGTGGGAGCGAGGCGATCAAGGTGATCGAGCAAGCCGCCGTGGCGCTCGAGTACGCGCACGGCTTAGGGATCGTCCATCGGGACATCAAACCTGGCAACATGATGCTCAACCAGCAAGGGACTCTGAAGATACTCGACTTCGGCTTGGCAGTTTTGCGAGATCTCGGTAAATCCGATGAGGTGGGTAAAAGCCAACTGATCGGGACCGTCGAGTACATGTCTCCCGAGCAGATCAATACGCCGGATCTGGTCGACTACCGCACGGATCTGTACTCGCTTGGAGCTACGCTTTTTTATCTGTTGATCGGCCGGCCGATGTTCACCGGGGAGGTGATGCAGACGGCCTTGGCTCAGTTGCGAAGGGCACCTCCGGCTCTGTACGAGTTGCGCAGCGATCTGGATCTGCGGCTCGACTCGGTCTTTCAATGGCTTGTGGCCAAGGATGTGGTTGATCGGTGTCCCTCGGCCCATCATTTGCTTGAGAAACTCTATGAGCTCGGTCTGCTCGAGCGTCCGGGACCATCGCTTTCGGGTCGCAAGTCGGATTCGCGCAAGCTGGACTTTCGAGAGGTTTCAACGCGAGAAAGACCCACGAGTATTGGCCAGGGAACCTCGACATCGCGGAAGTCCTTCGGTCCATTTGGAATCGACTTGGGGATGATTCATTCACGCTCGAGCTACGTCAACCAGGAGTTCAAGATCGAGCAAGTCCCTTTGGATGGCGAGCTGCTCGAATTGAGGAACATGGTTTATAGCGACCAAGGTTTAGTCAGGATCGGATCGGCAGCGGCTGACCAGCGGGTTCAGCATCCGGAGCAGATTTTCTATGGGACCCAGCGATGGTATGGCTTGCCGATGCTGGAGAAGCCCTTCGGTGGACGGCGGGTTCCTCCCGAGGTTCTCGTCGCGAGCATTCTGCGGCAAATCATCCTGCAGACTCGGAGCAAATACCCTAGCGCATCGCATGCGGTTGTTACCGTTCCGGGTTGCTACGACCAGATGCATCGCCACAGCACCAAGATCGCTTGTTCGATCGCTGGATTGGAGGTGTTGCAGTTGCTCGATAAGCCCCTTGCGGCGGCTTTGGCCCATTGCGAAATCGAAGCCCGTTTGGCCCAAGCTCGTGGGGATACGGACTATCAGAAGAACATCTTGGTCGTGATGCTCAGCGGTAGTGCCTGCGAGGCCTCGGTGGTGCGGTCGACTACGACGCGGGTTCAGACCCTCGGGGCGGTCGGAGATTCTCGTCGCGGCACGGTACGATGGCACGACGTCGCAACCAAGCGGCTCGCTGGGATGATCGAAAAGCAGCATGGGATCAGCGCTCGGGAAAACCTGGGGCTTGCTTCTCAACTGCAGCGAACGATGGAACGGGCCTTTGAGCGACTGCGGCACTCGGCCAAAGTCCCCTTCATTATCGAGCTTCCAAAAGGGAAGTTCGAAGGATCGGTCGAGCGGGACCGAGTTTCCGATTGGGTGGATGATTTGGTCGATGACTGCGAGCTGTTTGCCAAGGAGGCGATGGCCCGAGCGAGTGTCGATGGTAAGCAGATCGAGACGTTGATCGTCATCGGCGATCTGCGTTGGCTTCCGACGTTGCTCGCGCGGATCACGGCATTGGTGCATCCGAAAGCGAAAGTCATACCGATGGGTTCGACCGATTTGGCTAAGGGTGCAGCGGTCCAGGCCCGACACTTGATGCCCCCGTTGGATGTCAAGAATCCCGTGGCCTTTGGTGCATCGAGTTACGACTTCGGGTTGATCATTCAAGAGCGGGATGGAAATGTTCATCCCCCGAAGGTATTGATTCCCAAAGACACGCTAGGTGGCCATTCCATCAGCCGTACACTGCGTTTCAGCCGGGAGGGCAAGCAGCAGCCGGTCCTGCAGTTCATCGAGGGGACGCGTTTGGGCAATCTCCATTGGAACCGCTTGGCCAGCATCGATTTACAGACCTGCTTTGCGGGACGCGAGCAAGCCGACCCGCTGCAGTTGACCATGGAAACCGATGCAAGTGGAATGCTCAATAGCTCGATTACTTGGCTGGCTGGTAACAAGCAGCTTTCGGTCCCTCCACTTGGGATCCCTACGATGGATGCGATCTCGATGCGGCATTGGCGCGATTGGCTCGAATCGCTCATGCTCTGTAGCACCTAGTGCGCAGGCTGGAAGCTTATCGTGGCCGTAGCCACCTGTCGCCAGACGGTGGAAGGGTAACTCACGCCGCTGTCGACCGCTTGGCAGCGGATGGCTACAAGTGGCACGTAGCCACCTGTCGACAGACGGTGGAGGCTTTAATTCTTCATCCGTCTTTTAACCACAGAACAGACCGAACACACGGAAATAAATCCTCCCACCGCTATCTCTTACTTCCGTGTATTCGGTTGTGTTGTGAGGTTCCCTGCTCTTCGGCGAGAAAAGCGAGTATGTGGTCGCCGCTCCACGATTTTGATGTTTTCGTTTTCCCAATGATTTTGATGAGCTCGAAAGCAGTCGTGGGTCTATCTGGTTGTGACGTAGCCACCAATAGCGTATCGAAATGTTAGCAAAAAGCGTGACTGCCAGGAGCAAAAGCGGAAAATTGGAGGGAGCGGTTTAGCATTGGAAAGAGTTATTCACCGACCACCTTTCTGGGAGGCAGACTTGCGAGCCGCTAAAAAACGAGCCACCGCACTTTGGGTTGCTTTTGCCTCACGAAGGTCCATATGCTCCAGTCTCGGCATTGTCGCGATCACCTGCAATACTTTATCTGTCGAGAGATTCCGGCCGTTGGCAAAGATCGATTCGAGTTTCGGGTGATTCGCAAACATCGCAAACTGCTCATCTGATATCCGCCCTTGTTCATCGCTCCGGGTCCGAGCGCCTCGAGAGGAGGGTTCCTGCGAAAAGGAATCTGTAGAACACAAGCCCCCAAGAATCGCAGCGATTAGAAAGGATGCTATTGATGTTGATTGCAGCGCATGTTTTGGGAACATTTGTGTCTTTGCTTTCACTGGAGGAAAGTCGCAGTGACTACGAGTCGTTTTTGGGGGCAGGATCGGATTCTAACACTCGATTCCGGGTGCCTCTATGCCGAACAACCGGCAAATACGCCTGGATAAACGAGGGGTCTAAGGCGACTCTGGCGACTCACAGGACGACTCACCAGGGACCAAGGCAGCGCACTAGAGTTGTTGATTTATTTGGGCAGCATGTGCAAGCATGCACGTGCATGGACGTGCAGGAAAGCCAAAGCAATTGGCCAAAAATGCGAAAAAACCTAGGGAAAACCGGGGTTTTGCAGCACGGGCTTCAGAAAGCTAACGGAGAGGACAGGAACCGAACAACCTACGAATTCCTCGGGAAACTCTCACTTTGATACCATGCGCGACGCGAAATACGACGCGCGCCCACTGTGGAGAATCTCATTTGACTTGAGGGCTAGATGCGTATACACTTTGGTATCACATCTTTAGGGAGATACATCAATGCAAAAGATGCTAATTAAGCACGGTAACAGCCTGGCACTTGTAATCGATAAGCCGATCCTTGAGCTCCTGCAGATTTCCCAGGACACTCCGCTGGAGATCAGCACCAATGGAGATCATTTGTTAGTGAAGCCTTGCCGGGATCCAGACCGAAAAAAGAGACTCAAACAGAGCCTTAAGACCATCAATGGGAAATTCGCAGACGATCTTCGCAAGTTGGCTGAGTGATGACTTCGATTGAATTTCTTGAGCTTTCGGATATCCTTGAGATTCATGCCGATCAGATATTTCACTACGGCGGTACCATTGAATTGCGCGATGCAGGAATACTCGAATCGGCGATTGAGCAACCTAGGGCGACGTTTGGAGGGCAATTCCTGCACGCCTTTCCCTTCGAGATGGCTGCGGCGTATCTGTTTCATATCGTCAACAACCATCCCTTTGTCGACGGGAACAAAAGAACCGGAACCGTCGCAGCTCTCGTGTTTTTAGACTGGAATAATATCGATTTCAATTGCCAAGAGGGAGAGCTTGCGGATTTGACATTGGCCGTCGCCACTGGAAATCGTACTAAGAACGAGATTGCTGCATTCTTTCAACAACGATCATCTTGGAAATCGACCTAGGCAGTTCTCATTTCCGAGTGGTTCTCGGCAACAAGGATCCGCAAGCGGATCCAATTCGCTAGGCAATTCATGCACGATGCGGTCGATTGGAAGATCATCGATGAGAACCCCTTTTCCAAGGTTCGAACGCAGCGAAGCACCATCAAAGTCAACGAGTTTGTACCTCGGGAAGTGGTCGACAAGCTGATGAAGAAAGCAAATCCAGTTTGGAAAGTGATCCTGGGGCTGAGTCGCTACGGTGGGCTTCGGACGCCCTCGGAAACGCTCTCGCTACGCTGGGAGCACATCGATTGGGAAATGAATCGGATGAGCATTCCGGAGCCAAAGGTCGAGCATCACGAAGGCCGGGGCATTCGCAGTTGCCCGATCTTCCCCGAGCTGCGACCGATCCTCGACGAAGCGTTCGAGATATTCGGCGACAAGAGCGAGTATGTGGTCGCTGCGCCCCAGTATCGAGCGGCCGCCAACACCGCGATGGGTTGGAAGAACTCGAACCTACGGACCGAAATGACGCGACTCTTGCGACGCGCCGGCGTATCGGGTTGGCCACGATTGTTCCATTCTGTAAAGCTCCAAGGGGGCGGGCCAGCCGACAAACAGAACTGCAGCGTGAGTTTCCACTGCACGTGGTCTGCTCTTGGCTTGGTAATTCACCACGGATCGCACAGCAGAGTTACTTGCTGGTCACCGAGGATGATTTTGCCAAGGCGGTCGGCGTGGCGAAGGTGATGGTGTAGGGGTGAGTAAATTGGTGGTGTTGGGAGAGTGTTCGGAAACGGGCATCCTTACCCGATTTCGTGCGTCTTCTCGTACTCGAAGCAGTCTAGGAAAGCCCTCCGACCCATTGGTCGGCAAGTTACCGATGCGCGAATGCTTGAGTGAGTAGTTAAGCATCTTGTTATTGCGCTCGAAGAGGTGAAGACATGATCAGTTGAGAAAGCATTACTAGGTCGGCCTCCAAGGGGACCATGTGTGCACACCCTGCAAGGTAGATGGGCTTTACTCCGTAAGCAGATGCCGTCGCGTCAGTGGAGGCTCTTGAAACCATGAAATCATCAGCACCTCCAATGACCGTAATCGGGCAACGCACAGCCCGTGGGTCAGGAAGGATTGAATTCATTTCGTTCCCCGCACGCCAGGAATCCTCCTGTACTAGGGACATGAACTGCCTAACGGTTGCGGCCGGGGTCCGCGCATGAAACAGAAGTGACCTAGTGACAAGCTCATCCACATACAGACGCTTGAAGCTTCGCCGCAGGAAGGACATGAGGAACGTCCAAGGATGCTTGCGAGCCATGCGCAAGCCGTCGCCCCTCATGCCAAAAACGGGCGACGAAGCGATCAATACTGCATAATCAAGGTCGGTCTTTGCAGCGAGCAACTGAGTGACCAAGCCACCCATAGAATGACCGACAACAATTCGAAGCGATGGCATCGCGTTGAGGGTGCTTAGCGCATCTGCGACATAGTCTTCGATACCCGACTCCTGAAGTGATCCATGGCCATCACTTCCTCCATGACCTCGCAAGTCAACAGCGGCACTTTCGACACCGGCGTTGCCGAGCTCCTGCATCACAGGAAGCCATATTGCCGACGTCTCCGTACAGCCATGAATGAAAAGCACCTGAGGACACTCGCCGTACTTCGTTACTTCGAGCGTTGGATGTCCAATCTTCTGGATGCGCTCAGTCGCGACCATGGATTCGCCTTATCGATTGCCGCCAACGACTTTATGCCTAACGTTACACGTAACCGAGTCCCGGCAAGGAGACGTTCCATCGGAAATAACCACCGTCGGCGACTTCGGTGCACGTGATTGGTACGCCCTTCATGGGCATTGATTCATGGGGTTCAAGTCCCCTGTGCGAGATAGGAATCTCTAGGGGATCAATATAACAAATGACCACTTCAAGGGAACAAGCACGACGCCATGCACCGAGTTGCATGGGCGCTACGGAACTCCAAAGCAAATGGCCAGAAATGCGAAAAACCCAGGGAAAACCAGGGTTTTGAAGCCAAGACGCCAGGATTGGTCCTATCGTCGAACCATCAAGTCTGTTTCATCTTCGCCACTGGTAAATAATCCCACGATAATGATCAAATCTCCGTCAATTCGAAAATAGACGACTGAGGTGAATCGCTTCAAACGACATGACCTAAAACCCGTATGATTTGCCGGGAACAGATACGGGTTGTCCATTATCCGATTCAGAGCCTTATAGAATTCTGATTCGAATCGATCGCCAAGACCCGGCGATATTCTCTCAAACCAATCGATGCCGCGAAGAAGTTCCTTTTGTGAATCTTCGGTAAGTCTTGCGATCATTTGCCTCGCGCAACCCGAATTCTTTCCCTGAATTCCTCCAAGTTTAAGGCACTAGAGGGATCTTTTTTGTACTCGGTCCAACGCCGATCAAGCTCCGCTTGTTGTGCTGGAGAGAGATCTGTTCCAAAGTCATCTGGAAGCCTATCCCAAATAACTTGGGCGATCTTCAATTGTTCGCTCGGCGTAAGCGATGAGATCTCATACAGTACTTGCTCTAGTGTCATTTGTTTTTCCTCCGACCTGATTGTAATGGGAAGCACTTGGCGAGGCAAATCCGCTCCAGCAAGTGATTTTAGCCCTGATTCGCTACGTAGGGCTTCGAACTCCTTCATAAACGCTCTCGCTGTGTTGGGAAGACATCGATTGGGAGATGAACCGAATGAGCATTCCAGAGCCGAAGGTCGAGCATCACGAGGGTCGTGGCATTCGCAGTTGCCCGATCTTCCCGGAGTTGCGACCGATCCTCGACGAAGCGTTCGAGATCTTCGGTGACAAGAGCGAGTATGTGGTCGCGGCTACGCAGGATATGGTACGTCAAGCAATTGCTCTAAGAACAACGCGATGCTAAGATGTTTCCGGAGGTAACTATGTCACTTGAAACACTAATCGGCGGGCTTTCTCGCGATGAGCAGATTGTCGCAATGGAACTACTTTGGAAACGCCTAACGACCGAAGATCCCGCTACTGCGCCACCGG
>Ga0315903_10000329_pt1 | contig 70534 bp, 70 predicted proteins | sample LakEriMetagenome_7_FD_203524 | JGI IMG/M metagenome (GOLD analysis project Ga0315903, IMG submission 203524) | Freshwater fungal communities from buoy surface, Lake Erie, Ohio, United States - Buoy 2 MA119 | ecosystem: Environmental > Aquatic > Freshwater > Lake | place: USA: Lake Erie, Ohio... | reverse complement strand
AGATGAATGCGATTCCGAGAAGTAGATAAATATCGTTTCCGCTGCCACCGATTACCGCTGAGTGAATTCCAGCGAAGGTAACTGATGATGAATATCCGTAAAGATATGCAATACCCATCAAAAAGAAAGCTGATGCGAAAGCGCCGAGCAAGAAGTACTTAAGCGCAGCCTCTTGCGACATCAAGCGGCGGCGGCGCGATAGGCCGGCCAATAGATAAAGTGGAAGTGAGAGAACTTCTAGCGCCACAAAGAGCGTAATTAAGTCGGTAGCAACTGGAAAGAGCATCATGCCCGCAACTGCAAAGAGAGTTAGTGGGTAGATCTCGGTAACTCTTAGATCTTGCTGCAGTGATGCACGTTCTTCATCTGATCCTGGAAGAGCTGCAGCTAGTGCGGTGAAGTTCTCTTGATCTGCAAGTAAAAAGACTGAGATGATCGAGATAATCAGAATCGAACCTTGAATCAACATTCCTGCGCCATCGAAGGTAACTGACTCCATCGCAGCTGCTGATGATGAGCGATCGCGCACGCGAATTAGCGAAACTAGCGATAGAACCAAAGTGACCAGAGTAATAAATAGTTGTGATGAAGCGCGTGATTTACGAGGAGCAAAGGCTTCGATAAGCACGCCAAGAACAGCGCCACCAAGCACGATCAGGATCGGTGCAAGAAGTGCGTAATCAAGGGTTGGAGATACGAATTCAATCATTACTTGCCCTCACTCATGGTTGGCGCTGGATCGCTAAATCCTTGTTGCGAAATGATGGTCTGCGATGCTGGATTAATGATGTTTAACAACGGTGATGGGTAGAAACCAAGAACGACGATCGTTGCGATAACAGGTGCGATCGCAATTTTCTCGCGCAGAGTTAGATCGCTTAAATTCTCATTGCCCGGAGTTGTTGGGCCATGGAGCGCGCGCTGTACCGGAATCAAAATGTATAGTGCCGCTAAGACGATACCGAAGGTAGCGATAACCGCTGCAACTGGATATCGCGTAAAGGTTCCAACTAATACTAGGAATTCGCTAACGAAGCTAGAAAGGCCCGGTAGCGCCAAGCTCGATAGACCGGCGATAAAGAATGACCAAGCCATGATTGGTGTGACGCGTTGTAGTCCACCGAAATCTGAAATTGTCGATGAGTTACGGCGCGTGATCATAAATCCAGCAACTAAGAAGAGCGCTGCAGTTGAGAATCCGTGGTTAAACATATACAGCGTTGAACCAGACATACCTTGCGAAGTCATAGCGAAGATTCCCATGGTGATAAATCCGAAGTGAGAAATCGAGGTATATGCGATCAGGCGCTTAATGTCTTTCGCACCAATTGCAAGGAATGCACCGTAGAGAATGGAGATAACTGCCAAGGTAATAATCATCGGAGTAAATGTCTTGCTTGCCTCTGGGAAGAGAGTTAGGCAGTAACGGATCATTCCGAATGTTCCGACCTTATCTAGAACACCTAAGAGCAATACTGAAGTTCCAGGGGTCGCTGACTTTGCAGCATCTGGTAGCCATGTGTGTAGCGGCCAGAGCGGAGCTTTGATCGCAAATGCGATAAAGAATCCGAGGAATAAGACGTTCTCCATCATCGGAGTCAGAACTGTATGTAGCTGAGAAAGTGTTGTTATATCGAAGGTGCGGTTGCCGTAGCGAGTTGCCATTACATAAATGCCGATAATTGAAGCGAGCATTAGCAAGCCACCGAAGAGGCTGTAGAGCAAGAATTTAACTGCTGCGGCAGCGCGTTCGCCGGATCCAAAACCACCAATTAAGAAGTAAACCGGAACCAACATCGCTTCAAAGAAGACGTAGAACAAGAAGACGTCAGTTGAAGCAAAAACGCCGATCATCATTGTTTCAAGTACTAGAAGTAGTGAGTAGAAGACCTTGGGGCTCCAACGTCCGCCTTCAGATTCATTCCAGCCCGCAACTACGACGATTGGGGTTAAGAGAACAGACATCAAGATCAATACGAGGGCAATACCGTCAACACCCAAGGCATATTTGATACCAAAGGCAGGAATCCATTCGCGAGATTCTACGAATTGAAAACCTTTAGCGTTGAAGTCAAAGGAGATCGTCATGTAAATGCCAACAAGAGCAACCAATATTGTGGTCACAAGTGCGATCTGTTTAGTTAAAAGCACATTTGTCTTTGGAGCTAGCGCGATGAAAGCGGTACCAATCAGCGGCAGCAGCATCAAGAAAGAGAGGATGTTCATATCTGCCAGGTTCACGTTGTTACCACCCAAATTGCCGCGATTAGCGCTGCTGCGCCGATCAAGATTAGAACTGCATAGCTACGAACAAAACCTGTCTGAGTTTCGCGGAGCGCAGAACCAGAGCCGAGCGCCATCTTTCCAACACCGCGAACTGCGCCATCAACAACCGAGTCATCAATCTTGACTAAGGCGGAGGTTAACGCTTGTCCTGGGCGCATAAAGAGCGCTTCGTTAACATCATCTTGGAGCAAGTCGCGTCGTGCGATGCGAGTAAAGATTGAGACTTTCTCTGGTGCCACGTTATCAATTTCAGAGAGTTGGTACTTGATGACTGCAATTGCAACACCAATTGCAACCATTGTGAGAGCAAGTCCTGAGACAACAATTGGAGGCAGAAGCTCGGTGTGCTCACCGTGTTCTTCAAAGAGTGGCTCTAGCCAATGCTTAAAGGCTTTTCCACGATAGAGCAGATAGCCTGAAATAACTGAGCCGATTGAAAGGATCACCATTGGTACCCACATCAAGGCAGGTGATTCATGTGGATGTTGGTTATCGTCCCAACGCTTTGGACTTGTAAAGGTCAAGATCATTACGCGCGTCATATAGAAGGCGGTGATCGCTGCACCTAAGAGCGTGACTGAACCGAGAATAATTCCCTTTGCACCACCGGCATTTAGCGCCGTTTCAATAATCATATCTTTGGAGTAGAAACCAGCGAATGGTGGAACTCCGATAATCGCTAAGTAGCCAAGACCAAAGGTCACAAAAGTTATCGGCATAAATTTACGAAGGCCGCCATATTTGCGCATATTTACTTCATCGTTCATGCCATGCATTACCGAACCTGCACCAAGGAACATTCCGGCTTTAAAGAATCCGTGAGTAAGTAAGTGCATGATTGCAAATGCGTAACCGGCAGGTCCGAGGCCAGATGCCAATATCATGTAACCGATCTGAGACATCGTTGAAGCAGCAAGTGCTTTCTTAATGTCATCTTTAGCCATACCGATAATGGCACCGAACAAGAGAGTGATTGCTCCAACGATAACAACGAGAAGTTGTGCGGTTGGCGCAGCATCAAATACAAAGTTAGAGCGAACAATGAGATAAACGCCTGCAGTAACCATGGTTGCGGCGTGGATCAACGCAGACACTGGAGTTGGCCCCGCCATCGCATCGCCGAGCCATGCCTGCAATGGGAACTGCGCAGACTTTCCGACTGCCGCAACTAACAACATAACTCCGATGGCAGTCATCGCTGCTTCAGATGCATGATGTGAATGTTCTTTTACTCCGCTAAATGAAACGGTGCCTAATGTGGCAAAGGCGATCATGATCGCAAAAGAAAGCCCCATATCTCCGATACGGTTCATGACAAATGCCTTCTTAGAAGCAGTTGCATATGCTGGTTTTTGATTCCAGAAACCGATCAATAGATAGGAGGCAAGTCCTACGCCTTCCCAACCGACATAGAGGTTGAGATATGAATCGCCAAGAACCAAGAGCAACATCGCTGCGATAAAGAGGTTTAGGTATGCAAAGAAACGACGGCAATCTTTGTCGTGAGACATATATGAGATGGAATAGATATGAATCAAAGTTCCAACGCCGGTAATAAGAAGTACAAAGCAGATAGATAACTGATCTAGCAAGAGCGATGCATCAACGTTAAAACTTCCAACGCTGATCCAGGTGAAGAGCTTCTGCGTAACCGGGCGTAGCTCTACTTCGCGATCGAGCATCTGTGAAAGTTGAATTAAACCAAGTGCAAAGGAGCCAGCAGACATCGCAGTTGCAAGTATGTGTCCCCACTTATCTGCCTTGCGTCCAAGAAGTAGCAGGGCAAGTGCGCCAAAGAGTGGAAGCGCGATTAAATAAACGAGACCGTTGTTGGTGGCCATTTTTATCGCTTCAACAAACTAGCATCATCGATAGATGCTGATCGGCGTGAACGGTAGATCGTGACGATAATCGCAAGGCCAACTACTACTTCACAGGCTGCAACAACCATCGTGAAGAAGGCAACTACTTGGCCATCTAGCGTTCCGTTAATTCTTGAGAAAGTTACTAGTGAAAGGTTTGCTGCATTGAGCATTAGCTCAATGCACATAAAGACAACAATGGCGTTGCGGCGAACGACTACGCCAACTGCGCCGATCGTAAACAAGATCGCTGAAAGGTAGAGATAGTTATCGAGGCTCATTACTTCTCCTCCACAACTGATGTATCAACGTTGTCGAGTTGGAACTGCGCTGAATCAATTACATCGCCGCGCGCCTTAAGCGTTGCAGAAATTGAAGAAGGAGCTGGCGTTCCATCAGGTAAGAGCGCTGGAACATCAACTGCGTTGTGACGAGCAAAGACGCCTGGGCCAGGTAGGCCGGCAGCGCCTGCTAAAGAATCTGAGCGGAAACGATTTGTTGATTGTTCACGCTGAGTTGGGCGTGGAGTTGTGCGTTGATGATGTGCCAGAACCATTGCACCAACTGCTGCGGTAATTAGCAGCGCTGAAATAACTTCAAATGGCCATACGTACTTTGAGAACAAGAGCGCTGCGAGTCCCTGCACATTTCCTGGTCCATTTGCAGCATCTAATCCAACTGGTTCGCGACCCAAAGTTGCGCGGCCAAGAAGTGAAACCATTAGTCCGCCAAAGCCGACTGCTGCAGTGATTGCAATTGGACGAAGTCCGGTAATTGTCTCGGTTAGCGAATCAGATGAATCAACTCCGACCAACATCAAAATAAAGAGGAAGAGCATCATCACCGCACCGGTGTAGACAACCACCTGAACAATTCCGAGGAAGAGCGCACCTTGTGCGATGTAGAAAATTGCGAGCGTGACCATAACCCAAGCCAGTAACAACGCTGAATGAACTGCCTTCTTAACTAACAACATTCCAAGTGCCGCAAGAACGGAAAGTGGCGCTAAGAACCAGAAGAGAACTGTCTCGGGCGTCTGAATTGTTAGTAAAGGTTCCATTATTTTTGCTCCTGTGAAGGATGTGCTTCCTTAACATCGCCGTTGTAATAGTTGGTATCGGTCATACCTGGATACATTGGATGCGGTGGTGGCAACATGCCTGCGCGAAGTGGACCTAGTAAATCGTCTTTTTCGAAGATTAATTTGCTGCGAGTTGAATCAGCGAGCTCGTACTCATTTGTCATGGTTAGCGCACGAGTTGGACATGCTTCGATGCAAAGACCACAGAAAACACAACGTAGATAGTTAATTTGGTAGACCTTGCCGTAACGCTCTCCTGGCGACATTTGGTTTTCAGGAGTGTTATCTGCACCTTCTACATAAATCGCATCAGCCGGGCATGCCCACGCGCAGAGTTCACAACCAATGCACTTTTCGAGTCCATCTGGGTGGCGATTTAGCTGATGGCGACCGTGGAAACGCTCTGCAGTTGGCTCTTTAACTTCAGGGTATTGAACAGTGTTTACCTTCTTAAACATGGTTATGAAGGTGACCCAGAAGCCTTGGGCCTGCTTGAGCAAACTCTTTGGACCAGGTTGTTCTACCTTTTCATAGGCCACGCTGGTGATATCTATATCTTTATTCTCTTTATTTACGAGTGGTTGAAATTCGTTTTGGTCAGCCACGATCGCCTCCCTTGTCTGAAACACTATTTGAAACATTGATTGTGGTTATCTCGGATGGAAGCGATGGAACGGCAAAACTTGGAGCTGCTGCTTCTGGGTAAACATGTGCAGCGCGCTTTCTCTTTGAGGCATCAACTGCTGTAGAAATTCCCATAACGATCAGAACTACAACCCCAGCAAAGATAAATGTGGTTACTCGAGATTGGCTGGTAGTTGAAATCAGGCGAAGCGTTGCAACGACCAAGATCCAGAGCAATGAGACCGGAATCAAGACTTTCCAACCGAATTGCATAAATTGGTCGTAACGTAAACGAGGCAAGGTGCCACGTAACCATACGAAAACAAAGAAGAAGAAGAGAACCTTTAAGAAGAACCAGACGAGTGTGAACCATCCGCCGAGCCATTGCTCTGTAAAGCCCAGGCCTGGAATTGCGTGATATCCACCAAGGAATAACGTTGTTGCTAGCGCTGAAACCGCGATGATATTTATATATTCAGCTAAGAAGAAGAGAGCGAATTTAAGTGATGAATACTCAGTATGGAATCCACCAACAAGTTCGCCTTCAGCTTCAGCTAAGTCGAATGGCGCGCGGTTTGTTTCGCCAACCATTGAGATCGCATAGATAACAAATGATGGGAAGAGAACTAGCCCGTACCACCAAGTGCTCTGCTGCGCGGCAACAATTGATGATGTAGACATTGATCCGGAGTAGATAAAGACTGAAACAAGTGAAAGCCCCATAGCAATTTCATAAGAAACTACCTGGGCGCTGGAACGAAGTCCGCCAAGTAGCGGGTAAGTCGAACCTGATGACCAACCAGCAAGAACAATTCCGTAGACACCAACTGATGCAGTGGCGAGAACGTAGAGAACGCCAACTGGAAGGTCAGTTAACTGCATAACTGTTTCTTCACCGAAGAAGTTAACTGGACCAGTCATTGGCATAACCGCAAAGGCCATAAATGCTGCAGTGACGCTGATTACTGGAGCGATGATAAATACAACTTTATCCGCAGCTGCTGGAATCAAATCTTCTTTCAGCGCAAGCTTTACGCCATCTGCAAGCGCCTGAATTAATCCAAATTTTCCAACGCGGTTAGGGCCAACGCGCATCTGCATACGAGCAACGATGCGACGTTCACCCCATACAGACATGATCGTCAAGACAACACAAACGGCAAAGACAATAACTGCCTTAAGGGTGATGATCCAACCTGGATCATCTACCAATAACTGGGCGTTATTCATGCCTTCACCACCGATACAACATCGCCGTGAACAGCATTTAATGAGATCAAAACCTGCGTACCGAATGAGTTACGTGGCACCCAAACCGCATCATCGTGAATATCTTCAACTAGCGCCGGAAGTGAAATTGATCCGTGTGAGTTAGAGACTCGCAAGATATCTCCATCTTTAACGCCCATTGTTTCAGCGCGCTTTGGAGAAATCACTGCAACAGATTTACGAGCAGTACCAGCTAAGTTGGCTTCACCTTTTTGCAAAGTACCGAGATCTAGCAAGCGACGCCATGAAGTAAGTAACGCTTCATTTCCAGAGATCTTATTTGCACCCGCTGCAGATACTGCTGTGAAGTTAGCGCGTGCGCCATCCCATTTACCGAGTGATGAAATCTCACGCGCTGCTTGGGTAACTGTGCCGAGCATGATTGATTCGCCCATTTCATCAGCGATTGCAGACAGGATACGAAGATCAGAACGATTTAGTGAATCTGCAACTGCGGCATCGAAGGCGCGTGCCCGGCCTTCCCAGTTAAGGAATGAGCCAGATTTTTCTGTAACTGCAGCAACTGGCAGAACTACATCAGCCACATTGGTAACTGCAGAGTGCGCAATTTCTAGTGAGACAACAAATGACTTGGAAAGAGCGGCAAGTGCTGCTGCGCTATTTGGCATATCTTGTGGATCAACGCCACCAACAACAACTGCATCAAGTGAACCGTTGCCAAGACTTTCAATAATTTCAGAAGTTGTGCGACCAACGTTTGTAGGAATTGTTGGAACACCCCAAACAGCTGCGATATCTACACGAGCTGCAGCATCGGAAACTGGGCGGCCACCTGGAAGAAGTGTTCCGATAGCGCCAGCTTCAAGTGCACCGCGTTCGCCCGCGCGACGTGGAATCCAAGCAAGCTTTGCGCCACTCTTTTCAGCAAGTGCAGCGACTGCAGAAAGTAGACCAGTAGTTTCAGCAGCGCGTTCGCCAACCAAGATAATTGACTTACCGGTTAGAGAAAGTGCAGAAAGTGCAGCGCCTTCAGCGCCTGGTGCGACCTTAATAAATTCAGCTTTTAACTTTTCAACGCCGATTGAATGCTTAGTTGCAACTGCGCTGACCTTTAGCGTGCGCTTACGAACCTGCTTGTTGATGCGAAGGAAGACGATTGGTGATTCTTCTTCTGGCTCGAAACCAATGAGAACCACATGATCTGCGATATCGATATCGCGGTAGGTAGTTGCTGATCCAACAACTTTTGCGCCAAGGAATTCGCGTTCTTCATCTGATGAAACGCGAGCACGGAAATCGATATCGTTTGTGCCAAGTGCAATGCGTGCAAACTTGCTGTAACCGTAAGCATCTTCTGCAGTTGCGCGTCCACCAACTAGAACCGCAGCGCGCTTGCTCTTAAGACCTGCTGCAGCTGCAGCGATTGCTTCTGGCCATGATGCAGGAGCAAGAACTCCGTCAGCGCCACGAACCATTGGAGTTGTTAGACGATCAACTTCGGTTACATATTTAAATGCCCAGCGACCTTTATCGCAGTTCCATTCTTCGTTAACTGCGGCATCATCACCAGCTAGGCGACGTAAAGTCTTTCCGCGACGAACATCGGTACGCATATCGCAACCTGATGCGCAGTGTTCGCAGGCAGATGGAGTTGAAACTAAATCGAATGGACGAGCGCGGAAGCGATAAGCAGCTCCGGTAAGTGCGCCAACCGGACAGATCTGCACGGTATTGCCAGAGAAGTAGGACTCGAATGGTTGGTTCTCGTAGATACCAACTTGCTGCAGTGCACCGCGTTCGTTAAGAGTAATAAATGGATCGCCAGCAATTTGATCAGAGAAACGTGTGCAACGAGCGCAGAGAACGCAACGTTCGCGATCGAGCAGAACCTGTGAAGAGATAGCGACTGGCTTTTCAAATGTGCGCTTTACGCCTTCGAAGCGAGTCTCACCATTTCCGGTGCTCATCGCTTGGTTCTGCAATGGACATTCGCCGCCCTTGTCGCAAACAGGGCAATCAAGTGGGTGGTTAACAAGGAGAAGTTCCATAACACCGCGCTGTGCTTTTTCAGCAACTGGTGAAGTTAGTTGAGTCTTTACGATCATATTTGGTTCTACTGGAATCGTGCATGAAGCCTGTGGCTTTGGAAATGCGCGACCGTTAATTTCGATATCAACTAAACATTGACGACAAGCGCCAACTGGATCAAGAAGTGGGTGATCGCAGAAACGTGGAATCTGAATTCCTAGTTTTTCTGCGGCGCGAATAACCAAGGTTCCCTTTGGAACGCTGACTTCAAAACCATCGATAACAACGGTAATGAGTTCTACTGCTTGCGCGGTTATGTTCTCTTGAGTCGTAGTCATTATGCGTTTGCTCCAGAGAAGAGAGTTGATTTAACTGGATCGAATGGGCATCCACCGTTTGTTAAGTGGGCGATGTATTCGTCACGGAAATATTTGATTGAAGATGTGATTGGGCTAGTTGCACCATCACCAAGTGCGCAGAATGAACGGCCCATGATGTTGTCGCAGAGATCGAGCAACTTAGCTAGATCTGCTTCAGTACCAACTCCGTTTTCGAGATCGCGCAGAATCTGAACCAACCACCAAGTGCCTTCGCGACATGGTGTGCACTTGCCACATGACTCGTGCTTGTAGAACTCAGTCCAGCGAAGTACTGCACGAACAACGCAAGTAGTTTCATCAAAGATCTGTAGCGCTTTGGTGCCGAGCATCGAGCCTGCAGCAGATACGCCTTCGTAATCAAGTGGCACATCTAAATGTTCGTCAGTAAATAACGGTGTTGATGATCCACCAGGTGTCCAGAACTTCAACTTATGTCCGGTTCGAACTCCACCAGAAAGTTCGAGAATTTCGCGCAAGGTAATTCCGAGAGGTGCTTCGAATTGGCCTGGGTTATTTACGTGTCCAGATAGTGAATAAAGCGTGGTTCCCTTTGATTTTTCAGTACCCATTGATTGGTACCACTCAGCACCGTTTGCGATGATCGCAGGAACTGATGAAATTGATTCAACGTTATTTACAACAGTTGGACGTGCATATAAACCTGCGATCGCAGGAAATGGTGGACGAAGACGTGGTTGGCCGCGGAAACCTTCAAGTGAATCAAGCAACGCTGTTTCTTCACCGCAGATGTAAGCGCCGGCACCGACGTGGAGAACAACATCAATACCTTTACCGAGGTGGCCAGCTTTGTAAGCATCTTCGATCGCTTGATTTAAACGACGAACCACATGTGTAACTTCACCGCGGATATAGATAAAAGCGTGCTTTGCGCGAATTGCATGGCAAGCGATGATGCAGCCTTCAATAAGTACATGTGGGTTAGCCATCAAAAGTGGAGTGTCTTTACAAGTACCTGGCTCAGACTCGTCAGCGTTTACAACTAGGTAGTGATCTTTGTTATCGCCTTGTGGGATAAAGCCCCACTTCATTCCGGTTGGAAAGCCTGCGCCGCCGCGACCGCGAAGTCCAGAATCTTTTACAAGTTGAATAACTGCATCTGGATCCATAGCAAGTGCTTTTGCAGATGCCTTGTATCCACCGTGACGTGTGTATGCATCGATTGTGAATGAATCTTTCTCATCCCAATGTGCAGAAAGTACTGGAGCTAGTTTTGTCATTACTTGCCCTCTTTCGAAAGTTTTAGACCAAGAAGTGTTGGTTCGCCAGCCTGCAAGCCTTCGTTGGCTTTTCCATCGCTTAAACCGGCAAGAACAGCTGATGCTTCTTTCCAGGTAACCAAAGAATTTGGTCCACGTGTTGGTGGCTTTGGAGTTCCCTTGCGCATTGAATCAACCAAATCTTTTGCAGTCTCAACGTTCTGGTTGTCGTAGAACTCCCAGTTCGCCATTACAACTGGCGCGTAATCGCAGGCCGCGTTGCATTCGATATGTTCTAGAGAAACTTTTCCATCAGCGGTAACGCCATCATTTTCAACGCCAAGGTGGTCTTTAAGCGCTGCAAATATCGCATCTCCGCCCATAACCGCGCACAAGGTGTTGGTGCAAACACCTACGTGGTACTCGCCTACTGGGCGGCGCTTGTATTGGGTGTAAAAAGTAGCCACAGCAGTTACTTCAGCAGTTTCTAATTCAAGCAACTTAGCAATTTCTTCAATGCCTTCGTTGGTTACATAACCGGCAAGTGATTGCACATAGTGAAGCAAAGGCATGATCGCAGAGCGGCTGCGTGGGTAGCGCTTGATAATCGAATTCATGATTTCGATCTGATCTGGTGAGTAAGCCATTAGCGGTCAACTCCTCCCATCACAGGATCGATTGAGGCAACAGCGCCGATGATGTCGGCAACCATTGAGCCTTCACACATTGCAGATGTTGATTGCAAGTTGTTGAAAGATGGTTCGCGGAAGTGAACGCGGTAAGGACGTGTGCCGCCATCAGAGACAACGTGTGCACCGAGTTCGCCGCGTGGTGATTCAACTGCTGAGTAAACCTGACCTGCTGGAACGCGGAAACCTTCGGTAACAAGTTTGAAATGGTGGATCAAAGACTCCATTGATGTGCCCATGATTTCGCGGATGTGGTTAAGCGAGTTACCCATTCCATCTGCACCAATTGCAAGCTGTGCTGGCCATGCAATCTTCTTATCGGCAACCATTACTGGTGCGCCTTCAAGTGATTTAAGTTTTTCAGCACATTGTTCGATGATGCGAAGTGATTGTTCTAGTTCATTGATACGAATCAAGAAGCGGCCGTAAACATCGCAAGTGTCTGCTGTTACAACATCGAACTTGTAATTCTCGTAACCTGAGTAAGGCTGAATCTTGCGTAGATCAAGTGGCAATCCAGTTGCGCGAATTACCGGACCTGTAACGCCAAGTGTTGTTGCACCAGCAAGATCTAGATAACCAATACCTTCGGTGCGCTTCATCCAGATGCTATTTCCAACGAGCAACTTCTCGTTATCTTTAAAGCTATGGCGCAGATCTTTTACTGTTGCCAAAACTTTCTCGACAGTGCCGGCTGGAAGATCTTGAGCCACACCGCCTGGGCGGATGTAGGCCATATTCATACGAAGGCCTGAGATAAATTCAAAGATATCTAGAACTTTTTCACGTTCGCGGAAGCAGAAGATCATTGGTGAAAGCGCACCAAGTTCTAGCGCACCAGTGCCAAGTGCAACCATGTGTGAAGAGATACGGTTGAATTCCATCATCATTACGCGAATAACGTCGGCCTTTTCAGGAACATCGCCTGTTATGCCAAGGAGCTTTTCAACGCCTAAGCAGTAAGCGGCTTCGTTAAATAGCGGCGACAAGTAATCCATACGGGTTACAAATGTTGTGGCCTGAGTCCAGTTACGGAATTCGATGTTCTTTTCGATACCTGTGTGCAGGTAACCAATTCCGCAACGAACTTCAGTAACAGTTTCGCCTTCAAGTTCTAGAACCAAGCGAAGTACACCGTGTGTTGATGGGTGCTGTGGACCCATATTTACAACAACGCGCTCTTCTTTCGCCTGACCAATTTCAGTTACGAGAGAATCCCAATCGCCACCGGTTACAGAGAAGACAGTGCCTTCAGTGGTTTCGCGTGATGATGCATATGGATCTGCGTACGTACTCACTTGTAAGACCTCCGATCTGATGGAGGTGGTGTAACAGCGCCCTTGTATTCAACGCCGATTCCGCCAAGTGCGTAATCCTTACGTTGTGGATGTCCTTGCCAATCATCTGGCATCAAGATGCGAGTAAGTCCTGGGTGGCCATCAAAGATGATTCCGAACATGTCGTAAGTTTCGCGTTCGTTCCAGTTAGATCCAGCCCAAACTTCAACAAGTGATGGAATATGTGGATCGACATCTGGAACAGAAACTTCCAAACGAATACGTTGGTTATTTGTTACTGATAACAAGTGATAAACCGCGTGTAGTTCGCGATTGGTATCTTCTGGATAGTGCACACCAGATACGCCCATCGACATTTCAAATTTCAATTTATCGCGCAAGATAAGTGCGACTTCTACTAAACGCTCGCGCTTGATGTGCAGAGTTAGCTCGCCGCGATCAACAACAACGCGTTCGATTGCATCAGCGAAATCTGGATATGCGCGCTCTAAATCATCAGCAACCTGATCAAAATAGCCACCAAATGGGCGCTGTGAAGAGCCTGCAGAAGCGGTTGCGCGAACTAGCCCACCGTAACCCGAGGTATCCCCCGTGCCGGCAGCACCAAACATTCCGTGTTGCTCATCAGACATTTAAGCCAACAAACCCTTCAGCTGATGGGTTGGAACAGCGGCCATAGCTGCAGCTTCAACTTCCTTGATAACTTTTTCGCGGTTAGGTCCGAGTTTTTCGTCGTAAATCTGATCGTGCAATTTAAGAATTGCATCCATCAACATTTCAGGACGTGGTGGACAACCTGGCAGATAAATATCAACTGGTACTACGTGGTCAACGCCTTGCACGATTGCGTAGTTGTTAAACATTCCGCCTGAAGATGCACATGCACCCATTGCGATAACCCACTTTGGTGCAGCCATTTGATCGTAAATCTGGCGAAGCACTGGAGCCATCTTGTTTGAAACACGACCGGCAACAATCATCAAATCTGCTTGACGTGGGGATGCGCGGAAAACTTCCATGCCAAAACGTGCGAGATCGTAACGACCTGCACCGGCAGCCATCATCTCAATTGCGCAACATGCCAAACCGAAAGTTGCTGGCCAGAGTGAATTTTTACGCATATAACCTGCAAGTTTTTCAACTGAGGTTAAAACGATTCCGCTAGGTAACTTCTCTTCTAATCCCACTCGAGGCCTCCGCGACGCCAGACATATGCAAATGCAACGAAGACTGTTCCGATAAAGATCGCCATTTCGACTAAACCAAATAGCCCAAGTTGATCAAAGGTGACAGCCCATGGATATAAGAAAACGATTTCAATATCAAAGATGATAAATAGCATCGCGGTTAGAAAGTACTTAACTGGAAAACGTCCACCTTGTGCTGCTTGCGGTGAAGGTTCGATTCCGCACTCGTAAGCCTCTAACTTTGCGCGGTTGTAACGAGCAGGTCCGGTAACAGCGGCTGCGGCAAGAGAGAAAATTGCGAAGCCAAAACCAACGGCGGCAATCGCCAGAATTGGAATATATGGGTTACCGATCACAAGCGAAATCCTAAGGTGGCCATGGGGGTGGTCGTGACCGTTAGGCCTTTACGCCTCTGTGAACTGCAACAACCCCAAAAGTTAAGTTCTGCCAGCCGACTTGGCTCCACCCAGCAGCCTCGATCTTGGCGGCGAGCGCCTTCTGATTTGGCCAGGCCCGGATCGATTCGGCCAGGTAGATATAGGCATCTGGGTTTGATGAAGTCTTCTTGGCGATCGCTGGCAGTGCGCGCATTAAGTAATTGGTATAGATCTTTCGAAATGGAGCCCAAGTTGGGCTAGAGAACTCGGCTATGACGATCCTGCCGCCCTTTTTGGTCACGCGTAGGGCTTCCCCAAGGGCTTTATCTACATCTGAGGTATTGCGCAGGCCGAAGGAGATGGTCACGACGTCGAATTCGCCATCTGCAAAGGGCAGATTTAGAGCATCGGCAAAGGTAAAGGGCAGGTGGGGCCGGGCTTTTCGGCCGGCAGCCAGCATGCCTTCAGAGAAATCGGCTGGAATAACGTCGGCGCCAGCAGCAGCCAGGGGTTCTGAGCTAGATCCCGTGCCGGCAGCCAAATCGAGGATCTTCATCCCAGGCTTTGGGGCGATGATCGCAGTGGTCGCGCGGCGCCAAGCCTTGGTCTGGCCCAGGCTGAGAAGATCATTTACGAGGTCATAGCGCTTAGCCACCCCATCGAACATTGCGGCGACTTCATCGGGGTTTTTATCCATATTTGCGCGCGACATAGGCCAAGTCTCTCGCAATAGTAGGCTCACTCACAACTCCAAAGCCGTAAAGGGGAAGTAAATGTCGATCTCAACCGGATCACTTCGGGCAACGGTCTTTCCTCGCAGCACTGCGCTGACTCATGCCACCTTTATCGTCGGCGGGACTTTGTTTATTGCCGCTTTGGCACAAATCGCAGTACCAGTTCCGGGATCCCCAGTTCCTGTAACAGGTCAAACACTTGCCGTTTATTTAATCGGAACCACTTACGGTGCACGACTTGGGTTTGCGACGTTTGCAACGTATTTACTTGCCGGAGTTGCAGGAGCTCCAGTCTTTGCTGCAGCAACAGGTGCAACTAGCCACGGTATAGCCCGTTTAACTGGTGCAACTGGTGGTTATCTAATAGGAATGCTGGTGGCCACATTTGTTCTTGGCGCGCTCGCAGATCGCAAAGCCGATCAGAAATTTAAAACTTCATTTCCTGCGCTAACTTTGGGAAGCGCAATTGTCTTTGCCTTTGGATTGATCTGGTTAAAAACTTCACTAGATCTTTCTTGGGCGGCAACAATCAGTGCTGGCCTAACACCTTTTATCTTCGGCGAACTTTTGAAGATTGCAATCACTGCAACTTCTCTGCCACTGATTTGGCGCAAGATTTCACAAAAGTTAAATCGATAACCTAATTCTTTATGCCGCAACTTATCCCAGTTACTACTGCGCGCCTGGGCGAGCACCTACCGCTGCTGGAGCTACTTCCAGATAGCGCACCTGTTACTTGGGTCCGCGGCGGCGATGGCTTAGTTGGTTGGGGCTCTCACGCAACCACAAAAGTAAGCGGCCCAAATAGATTTAACGATGCTCGCAAATGGTGGCATCAACAGCTAGAAAAACTAGCAATCTCAGATTCAGTTCACGTCAGTGGCACAGGTCCGATTCTCTTTACCTCTTTCTCTTTTGATCAGAACGAAGAGTCAGTTCTTGTAATTCCCGAAATCGTCGTCGGCATGCGCAATGGCAGCTCTTGGATCACATGGATCGGCGATCAAGCCCAGCCGAAACTCGCTGAAAGCGCACAGATGCTTGAAGATGCTGAATACAACTGGGGAGATGGATCGATAAGCCCGGCCGAATGGCAGATTCGCGTTGCGCAAGCGATTAAAGAGATTGAAAGTACCAAACTTGAAAAAGTTGTTCTTGCTCGCGATCTGAAAGTTAACTCACATCGCGCAATTGATCCACGAAAAATTCTCCGCAACTTAAGTTCTGAATATCCATCTACATGGATCTTTGCAGTCGATGGGCTAATCGGCGCAACTCCCGAGCTATTGCTCCGCCTATCTCGCGGAATGGTTACGTCACGAGTTCTTGCTGGAACGATCAGCAAAACTGGCGATGATGAGAGAGATTTAGCACTTGCCGCATCCCTTGCGCGATCATCTAAAGATCTCGAAGAACACGAATATGCAGTCAGATCAGTTGCAGATGCGCTCGATCCTTTCTGCACATCAACGAACGTTCCTGAATCCCCCTTTGTTCTTCACTTAGCAAATGTTATGCACCTTGCCACTGACGTCACGGGTGCTTTAATTGAAAGCAAGAAGAGCGTTGATGCCTTTACAATTCTTGAGAAATTACATCCCTCCGCTGCTGTATGCGGCACACCAACTGAGATTGCTGCAAAGCTGATTAAAGATATTGAAGGGATGCCACGTGGCCGTTACGCCGGTCCAGTTGGATGGCTAGATGCGCGCGGTGACGGTGAACTTGGAATCGCCCTTCGCTGCGGACAGATTTCGGGAAATGAACTGCGCATCTTTGCGGGCTGCGGAATTGTGGCCGGGTCGAACCCAGAGAAAGAGTTAACTGAGAGCAACGCTAAATTTGCGCCAATGCGCAGCGCACTTTCCTAGACTTTAAAGCGATTTCATCTTCTCTGCCAGATCTTTAATCAGATCGGCATTTGCTTCACGTTTAGGAACATCCAGGACTACAACGCTTAGCCCCTTAATTGGTGTAGTTAATTCCTTACTTAAATCTGCGGAGTTATCGATAGTTTTTGCGCTGATACCCATTGATTTGGCAATCGCCGCAGGATCTAGCCCGTGTGGTGTTCCAAAAACTTCTTCAAATCCTTCTACTCCGCGTTGTGGCAGAGTTGAGAAAATTCCGCCACCATCATTATTTACAACGAAGATCTTGAGGTTTACCTGGTCGTGATGAATTAACCCAGTTAAGTCATGCAGGAACGCTAAATCTCCAAGTACTGCAATTGCCGAACCGTGATGTGTTGCAATTCCGGTTGCGGTTGAGATATTTCCATCAATGCCTGCCAGACCACGGTTGGCATATGTAATTACTCCAGTGCGAGCGGCTGCGAAAGCTTCGATATCTCTAATAGGGCGCGATGATGCAATAAAGAGAGCGGTTTCATCAGGAAGGTTGGCTGCAATCTCGCGCGCAATAAGTGGTTCAGACCAGTTTGAAATCTCTTTCACAACTTTTGCGCTGCGTTCAGAATACTTCTGCCATTTAGCGATCCATTCTGGGTCGGCTGGTGCAACATAAAGTTCGGGAAGATCAGTAAAGCGCTTATCTGCCATACGATCGTAATCCACTGTTGCAATGCGCGGATCAATAACAAAGGTTGAGCGAGCAGATTTAATCAGTGCGTTAATTGATCGAGAAAGTGTTGTGCGGCCAATGACGATCACGGTATCTGGAGCTAAATCTTTTGCGATTGAAGTTGCTGTTAGAAATAAACTGGCATGGGCGTTTGCTTGGGCAAATGTCAGTGGATCCTCGCTGATTACCGGCCAACCAAGTGATTCAATTAATGCGCTAACAGCGGCAACTTCAAGTCCGCCACGATCATGGCCAATTACTAATAAACCACGTGTTGATTTACTTGCGAGAGTTCCGGCTTTCTTGCGATCAAAGACTTTCGGAGGGTTTACCTTTAATCCATCAAGCCAGGCATCTTTATCGTCACCAAGAAGTGGTTCTTCAAATTGCACATTAATGTGGACCGGCCCAGTTTGCAGTGCGTTAAGTGGAAGTTCTAGCGGATAGGCCCCACCAGATACATCGGAGAAGTAACGAACAGCTTTGCCAAAGATGCGCGCTTGCTCTGTAGTTTGGTTAGCGCCCGTGCGACGAAGTTCAGCAGGGCGATCTGCAGTAATTACAAAGAGTGGAATATTTGAGTGTGATGCTTCAAGTACTGCAGGGTGGTAATTCGCAACCGCTGTTCCGCTGGTGCAGATAACTGGCACGGGACGATTGCTGGCCTTTGCTAAGCCGAGTGCATAGAAAGCAGCAGTGCGTTCGTCGATGCGGATATGTAACTTAATCAAGCCACGCTTTTGTGCCGCAACGAGTGCAAGAGATAAAGGTGCATTGCGGGAACCTGGTGAAATAACTGCATCAGTTATTCCAGCTTCAATAATTTGTCTGACGATGACGCGAGCGAGAGTTGTTGCTTGACTCATGTAAGTAACTTCCCGACTCTCATTATGCGATTCTTCCACCATTCAAAGCGATCTGGTGACACATCAAGACCATCTAACTGCGGTGATATCTGACCCAGCGCGATCTTTCCATCAACAATCTTATGTTCTGCAACATCACGTGAAAGAAGTGAGCCTGTAGCTAAGCCACAATCAAAGTTCAGATCACTAATTGATGCCGCAAGTTCAAGTCCATATTCAATTCCGATTGCACTCTCTAGAGCGCTCGAAACAACGACGGGTAGACCGTGGTGCTGAGCAATCTCAAGAGATCGGCGGATTCCTCCGAGTGGTTGCACTTTAAGCATCACAATATCTGCAGCATCAGTGAGGTCTACTTTAAATGGATCGGTTGCTTTGCGAATGACTTCATCTGCTGCAATACGTAATGGAATTTTGATTCTGCGCTTTAGTTCACGTAGCTCTTCAATAGTTGCGCAAGGTTGCTCCACATATTCAAGTGGGCCAATCTCTTCGTAATATGCGTAGAGATTAGTGAGCGCTTCATCTACAGACCAGAGCCCGTTAACATCAACGCGGATTGCTGCATTTGGAGCGTTAGAAAATACTCGAGCAACTCGCATTACATCTTCGGTGAGATTACTTCCTACCTTTACCTTGAAAGTTTTTGCCCCTGAATATGTGCGCATCAGGGCTTCGATCTCTTTTTTATCATTGAGCTCTGGAATAGTTCCATTGACTGCTATTTCATTTCGGAAACGCTCGGGGCGAGCAACCGTCGCTGCCTCTATGGCGCTAGCGAGCCATGGCGCGCACTCGTTATCGTCGTATTCCAGAAATGGTGAGAACTCTCCCCATCCTTGTGGCCCTTGTATAAGTGCAACTTCGCGATGAGTCACGCCACGAAAATTGGTGCGCGTCGGAATTGTGATTACGCGAAGCGTTGCAAGGAGGTCGTCAAGCATAAGTTTTATGGACGTTTAGGGAATTTACCGAAATCTGGAGTGCGCTTTTCCTTATACGCATCGCGACCTTCTTGGCCTTCTTCGCTTAAGTAAAAGAGCAGAGTTGCATCGCCAGCAAGTTGTTGAATTCCGGCAAGGCCATCATCGGCTGCGTTCATTGAAGATTTAAGTAGTCGAAGTGCAAGAGGAGAGTTGCGCAGCATCTCGCGGCACCATGAAACAGTTTCAGCTTCAAGTTCTTTAAGTGGAACAACAGTGTTAACAAGTCCCATGGCGAGCGCTTCCTGCGCATCGTATTGACGAGTCATAAACCAAATTTCGCGGGCTTTCTTCTGGCCAACGCTTGCGGCAAGTAAACCTGAACCGTAACCGCCATCAAATGAACCAACCATCGGACCGGTCTGCCCAAACTTTGCGTTATCGGCAGCAATTGTTAAATCACAAACAACGTGCAGAACATGTCCGCCGCCGATTGCCCAACCCGCAACCATTGCAACAACTGGCTTAGGTGTGCGACGAATCTGAATTTGTAGATCTAAAACATTTAAGCGGCCGATACCTTTTTGCGCCAGTGGATCTTCGCCAAGATACCCATCATCTCCGCGCACGCTGATATCTCCGCCAGAACAGAAGGCTTCATCGCCGGTTCCGGTAAGGATGATTACGCCGACATCTGAGTTATCGCGCGCAAGTGAGAATGCTTCTTGTAATTCAATAATTGTTTGGGGGCGAAATGCGTTGCGCACCTCTGGTCGATTGATCGCAATCTTGGCCATGCCGTCGCCTACTTGATAGGTGATATCGGTAAATTTCTCTCCACCCGCGCCAGTTGCCCACGCAGGGATAGAACGGTTACCAAATTCACGCTTGATCGGCTTGCTCACGATTCCTCCATCTTCGACTTCGAGCGATAGCCTACGCGTGCAATGGAGCAGACGTCACAACGAGAGATTCGTGCGATAGATCCCACGTGGGACCTCGCCGAGTTAATGGCGCGCCTCGCCAAAGCCCTTATTGGAAATGGTTCGGCCCTGGCCCTTGGCCCGGTTTCAGTCGCCGGCGCCCCAGATCGCGTGGCGTTAGTAGTCAATACCAGCGGATCAACTGGGATAGCTAAAGAAGTTGGTTTATCGGCCAGCGCACTTTTAGAGAGCGCCAAGAGTGCAAATAAATATGTTGGTGCAAAGCCAGGTCAGATCTGGTCGCTCTTGTTGCCGTTAACTCATATCGCAGGCATAAACATTTTAGTTAGAAGTTTAGAACTTGGAACAGTGCCAATTGATGCGCGAGAAGTAACTGGCAAATACCCGTTCGCTGATTTCACTGCAGTTGTGCCAACTCAACTATTTCGCGCACTAAATGGCGATAGCGATCTCCTGGAACATTTAATTTCAGCACAAGCGGTATTGGTTGGAGGCGCGGCACTTTCTTTTGAGTTGCGTGAAGCCTCACATAACGCTGGCATCAACATTATCGAAACTTACGGCATGACCGAAACCTCAGGTGGATGTATTTACAACGGAACACCGCTTGACGGAACCGAATTTGAAATTGACGATCTTGGAGTTATTTCAATATTTAGCAAATCGCTAGCCACAACTTATCTAAATGATCCAAAATCTTGGGATGAGAAGATCCGTAACGGATACTTTGTCACAACTGATCTTGGATATATCGAAGATGGAAAACTTGTCGTAACCGGCAGAAGCGATGATCTGATAATCACGGGCGGAGAAAATATCTCTCTGGCTGAAGTCGAAAGAATCGTTTCGACAACTTTCTCTGGAATTGATTGCGCCGCATTTGCAGTGCCTGATTCACAATGGGGCCAATCACTTCAATTAGCGATTGCTGGCGATATTAAGCCAGAGCAATCTGCAATAAATGAATATCTCTCTTCACAAATCTCAAAAGCGGCGAAGGTAAAGAACTTCTTATATGTAAGCCAACTCCCCCGTACCGCCCTTGGCAAAATTGATCGCCGCAAACTTGCAGAGCTCGCGACTGAGGCAAACCATGGCTAATAAATGGGTCCTTGGTGCGCGCCCGCGCACACTTGCTGCAGCTATTGCGCCGGTGTTAGTTGCGACCGCTTTTGCAGGAAGTGACTGGAAACCCTTCCCTGCAGCACTCGCGCTCTTAGTTAGTTTGTCGCTGCAAATCGGCGTCAATTACGCAAATGATTATTCAGATGGAATCCGCGGCACTGATGATTCACGTATCGGTCCGATCCGTTTAACAGCAACCGGTCTAGCAAGTGCAAAATCTGTGAAGAACGCAGCGTTTATCTCTTTCTTCTTTGCTGCCGTCGCTGGGTTGGTTCTAGTGCTGCAAACTTCCTGGTGGTTAATTGCTGTCGGAGCGTTAGCAATCGCTGCAGCTTGGGGATACACCGGTGGTTCTAGCCCTTACGGATATAAAGGTTTAGGTGAAATCTCTGTATTCCTATTCTTCGGGATTGTTGCAACAGTCGGAAGTTATTACGTGCAGACCGAAGAGTTGAATTTGCAGATATTTATCGTGGCAGTTCCGATGGGTGCTCTGGCATGTGCCATCCTGGCAATTAACAACTTAAGAGATCGCGCCGAAGATGAATTAGTTGGAAAGCGCACGATGGCGGTGCGGCTTGGAGATAAAGGTGCGCGCGCCCTTTACATATCACTACTAGTTTCGGCCCACTTATTTGCCCTGCTTACCTTCGAGCCTTTTGCGTTACTTACTTTGTTAGCGCTACCTCTCAGCGCATCTCTGGCAAATTCGGTCTGGGCTGGGACAACTGGCGCAGCGCTGATTCCACTTCTGGCAAAGACCGGCAAGTTGCAGATGCTCTTTGCCGCTCTATTTGCACTCGGCCTAGTCCTCTAACTTTCGCTAGACTCTACCCATGCTCAGATTTCAAGCGCTCTTTGTTATCGCATCTCTTGCCTTAACTCTTTACTCATTTATTGATTGCGCAAAACGAGATGAGTCGCTAATTCAGAAACTTCCTAAATGGGGTTGGCTGCTAATTATTTTGTTCTTCTCAGCTTTTGGAGCTATCGCTTATCTATTTATTGGTCGCACCCGCAGAGATAAAGGCCCTCGTCCACCAAAGCGCAGAATCTTGCCTCCGGATGATGACCCAGATTTCCTACGCCGCCTTTAGGCAGCCTTAATTACTTTCCAGCCTTTCGGACATTGCGGGTTACCACCTTTAATAGATTTTCTCTGTGTTCCCTTTTTGCATTGAATTAATTTCGTCTTTACTGGCGATGCTGGCTTTGCAGCGGGAATGGTTTCTGCAGCTGGTAATGGTTTCTCGGGTGACATCGAAACCTTAATCACTTTCGTACTGAAAGTTAAGGCAGATATCTGCAGTTTGAACCAGCCATCGGCTTCCTGGGAAGACGTTGTAGTAACTATTTTCTCCCCATTGGGATTGGTGACCTCAATATTTGCAATTAACGGAACCCTGCCTGAGTTGTAAAGGCATCTTGCGAACTCAGATTTAATTCTGAGATCGTATTGTCCTAGTTGAACATTTACGCCATCCGGCTTGAAATGTAGACCGGACAACTTAAATGTAAAAACCCCATCTTTATAAGCTGGCGGATTGAAGTCATACCGCATTGCATCGGTGGTCCCTGACCCGATAAAGCCACCTACGGTTCGAGCGCAGGTCGCGTAAGAGGTCGAATTTGGACTCATCGCATAGAAGCTCCACTGCGTTGAATAATTTGAAACTCGGTCAGTTGAGTATTTCGATGCGAAGTCAAACACTTCATCCCAGCCACCGTCATATGAGGGGAAATTCTGCTCAACACCTTTGATTAGATTTTTAACTTCTGGAGAGATGGTTACGCTTTCCGGAATCGTGACCGACATCAATGGCACGGTTACTGGGGAGGCTGTAATCTCAAGGAAATTCTGATTTCTATTTACATCAAAATTCTGTTTTATGACTGGGTCACCCATACGTCCCATGAAAAATCCGCCGAGGGATGTAGGAACACTCAAGGAAACTTTAAGTCGCGAATCTAAGTTGAAATTGGTTTCTACGTAGCATTTGTTTGATTGGCCGGCTAGGCAATATCTTGTGGCACTTTCTTGTCCCGCAGGAACAACAGAGGCAATCCTCATCTCGATTTTATCTAGCCTAGGTTCACTATTGGACCATCCAAAACCACTGAATAATTTGACGAGGAAATAAACCGTATTCCCAGATAAGTCAGTTGAACTCCAGATAGCAGGTGCTCCACCTTTCATTTGAAAACTATCGCCATCAATATTGATTTTCTTCCATTCGATCTCGGATGTGAAACTCAGTTTGGAATACTCGGATCCCCTGGTTGAGATTTCTATTGATTGAATACAATTCTTTGAATCGGCTAACTCGCATTTTGGATATTCAATAAAACCATGACCAAATTTTGCATCCCGCCAATCACAAGATTCTTTTTGGCAACTAATGTTCGAGGGGCTAAAAAAAGATGGAAAATTCAGTGGTTGATCGACAAAATTTACCTTTGTTGGCCGGTTAGCAGAAGTACTGTTGTCTAAATTTTCACCGAAGGCAGTTGGTGTAAAGGTTGAAAAAAATAATGCAAATGTGATAAAAAATGTAAGAGCTGATTTAAGTTTAAAACTCATCATTTTCCAATCTAAGCGTCCGACTTATAGACCGCTATAAGTGTGCTTTCCAGTTCCCCATACATTTACATATACATAGTTAAATAGAAATGTTGAGCCTGCAAATAAGCAGAGCCAAGCAGCGCGACGTCCACGCCAACCAATAGTTACGCGCGCGTGGAGATATGCAGCATAAGCAACCCAGGTAATGAAGGCCCAAGTCTCTTTTGGATCCCAACCCCAGTAACGACCCCATGCGCTCTCTGCCCAAATTGCACCCGCGATTACCGAGAAGGTCCAAAGCGGAAACACAAATGCAACTAATCGATAAGAGAGTTGATCCAAAGTCTCTAATTCAGGAAGACGTTTCGCCCAAGGTTTACGTCCACCTCGCTTCTCCATTGAATCTAAGTAAAGAAATGCGCCGGCAATTACATTCGCTAACAAGAAGACGCCACCAGAAATGATTGCGGCAACGACATGGATAACTAACCAAGTAGATTTCAGTGCTGGTACTAAAGGTGCGCTGTCACGATAAAGCAAAGTAATTGCAGTACCGAGCGTCAACAAGACTGCAATTGAAACAAAGAGCCCAAGCCAGCGTAGATCGTGTTTACGAAGAGCAATTAGATATGCGCCGGTAAAAGCCAGAGCACCGGTGATTGAGAATTCATACATATTTCCCCATGGGACATGTCCATTGGAAATTCCACGCGCGATTACACCAGCGAGCAAAAGGAGAAAACCTAAGACCATCATTGCAGTTGCAATTCGCGCTGCACGTTCGGTTCGCGTGTAATCAAAAGTTCTAGTTAAAGTATTTCCTGTCGCGCTATCAGCAAGCTCTGGTGAGCGCACTGCCCAAGCAGTTTCAAAGGCGTGCGCTAAGAAAGAGAGCGCAAAAACTGCCATCGCAGAATAAATAGAGTAATTAGAGATATATGCCCAAGTTGTTTGCATTACTTCTCATCTCTCATATGCGCGGTTAATGAAGCGATCTCTTCTTCAAGTCCAGGTGCACCATTCTTGGCTAGCCCTGCTACTTCCACAACTCCAGATGATGTGATCCTTATCCAAATACGGCGGCGTCTTCCGAAGAGCGATGCGAGGAGTCCAAGAATTGCTGCAATAGCGCCATAGAGCGCATATCCCTTTCCGGGATCGTTAACTATTTGCAGGTTTATCCAAGGTACAAAAGTTTCAAAGGTGATGGAGCCAGCGCTGAAATTGAAGGTTTCACCAGGCTTGAGCGAATCAAGTGCGATCCGCGACATCTCTGAAGTATCAATGCGATAGACAGACTGTGGAATTCCTGAATCTAAACCGAGGTCACCTTCCCAAATTGAAAATAGAAGTCTGGGATCTAACGCTTCAGGAAAGAGTGAAATTCCGCCATCGACTGCTGAGCGTGAATAAGTAGGTAAGAAGCTTGCAACAAATCCAAGTTGGGGACGTGCATCGGGAACTTTTATCGAACCAATTGATTTTAGATTTCCATCTTGTGGCAAGAATGGCACTGGACCTTGAAAGACAACAAAGCCAGCGGTATCTCTAACTGTAACAATGGGTGAGTAACCATTGGCCTGCAAATAAACGCGAGTATTTCCAAATGTAAGCGGGCTATTAACCTTCAAAATCTTCTCTTCAGAAACTTTTTCTCCAGGATTTGTTACCCGAACTATTGCGGTGTAATCCCTTGGGGCTGCGGTGATTGGATCATAATCTGCTTGGAAATCTTCAACCTCAATAATAAATGGATCGATTACATCTTCATTTACTAACTTTCCAAATGACAAGGTGTCATAGGAAGTAGGAACGCTAATGAACCGCTCTCCTTTATTTACAATCGCTTCGCCGCGCATTCCAAAGAGCGATCCAACGCTGACGCCAACTAAAATTAAAATAAGTGAGAGATGGAATAAGAGGTTTCCAGTTTCGCGCAAGTAACCCTTCTCTGCAGAAACTGCGCCGTCTTCGTAGCGAATTCGAAAACGTTTGCGCTTTAACCAAGCAGCGCCCTTATCGAAGTTGGCTTTATCGCCGTCAAAAGAAGTGAAGAACTCCATGCGAGAGAGATTCTTTGGAGTTGCCGGCGGCACAGCGCGCATCGCTTTGAAATGCTCAACCGATCTAGGTAGAACACAACCAATTAGTGAGATGAAGAGCAGGATATAAATAGCGCTAAACCAAGGTGATGAATACACCTCGAAACCAGAGAAGCGATCGATCCAGCGAGCTAGCTGCGGATCATCAATAAAGTATTGCCGCACCGCCATTGGGTTCTGGCTGCGCTGTGGTACGAGCGAGCCTGGAATCGCAGCTACGCCCAACAACATCAAGAGAATTAGCGCAGTGCGCATACTTGTTAACTGGCGCCAAGCAAAGCGCGCTAAACCACCTGCGCCGAGCTCGGGAACTTCTACTTGGCTACTCATTAGATCACCGGCGCAAAATCTGAAATTACTGTGCGAAGCGATGCCATGAGATCTGACCAGAGACCAAGTAGCTGCGCGATTCCGATCAGAATTAAAATCACTCCACCGATTTTGGAAATCAAATCACCGCGTCTAACTAAGAACTTGCGCAACTTTTCGGATTTATCTAGAAAGAGTCCCGTTGCGATAAATGGCGCACCTAAACCGATGCAATATCCCAGAGATAAAATCGCTCCGCGTGCGGCACTTGATTCTTGAAATGCCAGAGTTTGTACCGTTGCTAGCGCCGGTCCAATGCATGGCGTCCAACCGATGCCAAAGAGAAATCCCAGAAGTGGAGCGCCAACTAGCCCGCCAGTTGTTGAGATACGGGGATGAAAAGTTGGAGCCATCGGAAAGATACCCATGAAGAGCAGACCCAAAATAATTGTTATGCCACCAAGGATTCGAGTTATCAGCTCTTCTCTAGCAAATACTTCAGAACCGATTCCGCCGAAGAGCGCGCCGTAAGAGATAAAGAGCGCGCTAAAGCCTGCAACAAAGAGAATCGATCCTAAGAAAACTCGACCGCGAGATTTGGAAAAGCCTGCCGCATAGGCGAGATACCCAGGAACTAGTGGCAGTACGCAAGGAGATAGAAAAGAGATGATGCCGGCGAAGATTGCGAATGGCAGCGCTGCCAGCAAATAGCCACCCATTAATTGATCTACAACGAAGCCGCTCATTCTGCTTCTAGCTTTCTAATTATCTTGCTTAGCGAGGTGAGAGTTACTTCACCAGAGATTCGCGCAGCGACATTTCCGCTCTTATCGATCAGAACAGTGGAAGGAATGGCATTTGCAGGAAGCGTGGATTTAAAGCCCAGCAAGAGCGCATCATCGATAAATGTTGGATATTGGATATTTAATCTGCGCGCCAAAGCTTCAGCATTTACTGGGTTATCGCGAGTCAATATCCCCATAAATTGAACATTCGGATATTGCTTAGAAAGTTCGATCAGCGTCGGAATCTCTGCGCGACATGGAGAACACCAAGAAGCCCAGACATTTACTACCGCAACTTGGCCAGGGTTAAAGATAAAAGTCTTTCCCGTTAGCGTCATTCCCGATAACGCCGGCGCTGCTTTGCGATCTTCCAAATTTATATTGGTAACAGCCCCGCTGCCCTCAATAAAACTTTCTTCCGCTATCGAACTTCCGCCACCGCACGCAGTTAAGGTAAGGGCGATAAGCAGAATTGGCGCGAGGCTAGAAAGTCTTTTGCGCATTACTTATTTCTTCTCGGGCAGTAAATGTCCGGCTGGCTCAGAATAAGAAAGTCCTGAAATAACACCCTCATCATCAAAGTGAACACTGGTCACTGAAGCGAGTGTGCAGATTCGTTTTCTTGGATCATGCAGAAGAGAGCGACCTTCGATTGCACTTCTTAAAATCCAAATTGGTAGTTGATGAGAAACAACGATCGCATCTTTTCCATTGGCAGCTTTACGTGCAGCAAAGATTGCGGCGAGCATGCGGTTGATCTGCTCTTCATAAGGTTCTCCCCAAGATGGTTTCCATGGGTTATATAAATGGCGCCACGAAGATGGGTGTTTTAGTACTCCGCTTCCTAGTTCAAAGCTCTTTCCTTCAAAGACATTGGCGGCTTCAATTAATCGTTCATCAGTTGTTATCTCAATACCGTGCGCACGAGCAATTGGTGCTGCGGTTTCCTGCGCACGTTGCAGCGGTGAGACATGCAGTGCGCCAAGGTTTATCGATTTAGACCATTCACCAAGAGTTTGCGCCATTTGCTGTCCGCGAGTTGAAAGTCTCCAACCTGGTTGTCGTCCATAGAGAATTTTCTCAGGATTCTCTACTTCTCCATGTCGCGCGACGTGAACCGTTGTACTCATAGCGCTAAGCATAAAGCGTCTGAAGGCTAAGGATTAAACGAGAAATAGCGCTGAAAATCGCTAGGGTAGTGACATGTCACTCACCGACAGACGCGCAGCGTTCTTTGACGTCGATAACACCTTGGTTCGTGGCTCAACAATTTACTTCCTGGGCCGCGGTATGTACCAACGCGGTTTCTTCACTAAATCAGATATTTCGAGATTCGTATTAGCCAATCTGAGATTTAGATTAACGGGGACTGAAAAGAGCGAAGAAATTAGCCGCTTTCAAAAGGCAGCACAAGATTTTATCGGTGGCCATAACGTCTCTGAGATCAAAAGCGTTGCTCAAGAAATTTATGACGAGTATGTCTCTCCCTCACTTTGGGAAGGAACCATTGAAATTGCGCAAGCACATCTAAATGATGGCGTAGAAGTTTGGTTGGTCACGGCAGCTCCGGAAGATATGGCAACGCTTATCGCAGAAAGACTTGGTTTTACTGGCGCACTTGGCAGCAAGGCGGCGATCGTTGATGGCCACTACACCGGCGCCATGAACGGTCCGCTATTACACGGTAAAGAGAAGGCGGCGGCGATCAAAGAGATTGCTAAAGAACGTGGATTTGTTCTAGCCGATTGCTTTGGATATTCCGATAGCCACAATGATCTTCCTCTACTTCAAACTGTTGGCCATCCATCTGCAATTAATCCTGATGCAAAGTTAAGAATTCGTGCACTTAAGGAGAATTGGCCAATCCACGATTTCCGCAGAATGCGTTCTATCAATCGCTGGCTAGGCCCGATCGTCTCGCGCGCTGCCTGGCTTGGAACTCGCTTAACTCCGCGCAGAAAATCCAGATAACTCTTACAGTTCGCGCGAAGCGGTCACTTGCCAGTAATGTAGGCAAGTTATGGAAACGCGCTCCTTTGCAGATTACTTACGTACCTTGGATGACGCTGCCCTAATTTCCTTGTTTTCACATCGCCCAGATTTAATAACGCCGGTTCCACCTGATGTGGCATCACTTGCAGTGCGCGCATCTTCTGCGCCCAGCCTGGCGCGAGCCATTGATGCCTTAAACGCTTGGCAATACCAAGTACTAGAAGCGTGTGCGATCGCTGCCGAACCATTTACTGAAAAAACCATTGCAGCGCTAACCGATAAGGCAGCGCTCTTTGTTATTCCAGGCCTTCTCGAACGCGGCCTTATCTATCAAGGTAAAGATGGTTTCTATCTTCCAACCACCGTTCGCGAGGTCCTTGGCAATGAAATACAGGGGCTAGGGCCACAAACTATTGTGAAGTTAAATCTAAAAAAGCTAGATGAAGCACCACCTGCTGCACAGAAAGCGCTCGAGGCAATGGTCTGGGGTCCACCGCGCGGAACTGTTGCAGATGTTAAGAAGCCTGGCGCCGGCGTTGCTTGGTTACTTGAAAATAACTTTGTAGTTGCCGCCAATACCAAGACGGTTTTATTGGTACGCGAAGTTGCACTTGCTTTGCGCGGTGGCAAGTTACATAGAGAGTTGCAGATTCAAGCCCCTGCTTTGAAAACTGAGAAGCGTGATCTAAAGAGCGTGCAGTTAGCTGCGATCGCAAATATCACCACCTTCCTTAGATGGACAGAGGAGATTCTAAATTTCTGGGCGCAAGAGCCTGCCGATGCGCTGCGCTCTGGTGGCTTAGGAGTTCGCGATCTGAAAGTTCTCTCCGCCCATCTTGGTGTCGATACATCATGCGCTGCATTTATCGCTGAGGTTTCATATTTGGCTGGACTTGTCACAATTGATGCAGATGATCGAATTCTTCCGACTACCCAATTTGATATCTGGTTGATGCAAACGCCATCAGCGAGATGGCAATCACTTGTTTCGCCGTGGCTAATTACTTCTCGCGTGAGCGGCCTAGTTGGAAAAGATGAAAGTAAGAACGTTGCTCCGCTTGGCCCAGAGTTAGATCGCGTATCTGCAGCGCCAATTCGTAAGTTAGTTCTTCGTATACTTTCCGAAAACCCATCTGTAGCACCTGAGTTCAACTCTTTCGCAGCCCTGGCCACTTGGCATATGCCGGCAAAGCGCAGCAACGGAATCCCCACTGATTATCTGCAATGGGCGCTACGCGAATCAGAATGGCTCGGAATTACCGGTCAAGGTGTAATTTCGAAATATGGCATCGAGTTCTTAAGTGGCGGTGAGTTAGAAAGTATTAATGAAGATCTACCGAAGCCGGTTGATCACATACTTATTCAGAGCGATCACACCGCAATCGCGCCCGGACCGCTGGAACATGAAATTGCACAAGAACTTGCGATCTTGGCAGAGATTGAAAGTCGCGGTGGTGCAACTGTTTACCGTTTTAGCGAAGCAACAATTCGCCGTGGTTTAGATCATGGCCGCAGTGGCGATGAAATTAAGGCGTTCTTAAAGAAGACTTCTAAGACTCCGATGCCACAGCCGCTTGAGTATCTGATTGCAGATGTCGCAAAGAAGCATGGCAAGTTGCGCGTTGGAAATACATCTGCATTTATTCGATGTGAAGATTCTGCGCTTATCGCGCAGATCATGAACGATAAGCGTTTAGATCTCTTATCGCTGCGCCAAATCGCGCCAGAAGTTTTAATCTGCCAACACGATGCCGGCGATGCTATGAATATTTTGCGTAGCTTTGGTTACCTTCCAGCCGGTGAAGATTCGCAAGGTGCTTTACTTAGTGGTCCGCGAATTCAGCGCGCTAAAACAAAAGCGCGTCCGCCACGAATTATCGGAGAGTTTGAACGACCAGATGAGATTCAACTTGAGGGTGCACTACGTGCACTGCGCACTGGCGAAAAATCTAGCCATCGCCAAAGCACGATGCGAAATATTGCTTCAAATGCACTGGGATCACTTCCCCGAACAACGGCTAACGAGACTTTAGATATTTTGGCTGATTATCTGCAGAACCAACCGGCCACTTCTCTTTCAATCGGTTATGCCGATAACAATGGTCTGGTCTCACATCGAATAATCGATCCGTTGAAACTCTCTGCTGGCTCACTTGTTGCGCGAGATCATGCGACAGGTGAAGTTCAGAGCTTCCGGATCGCTCGTATTACAGGTGTGGCTTCGATATGACGAGCGCCAATAGCGATAAATACGGCAGACTTGACCCCATGTTGGCAGCGATAGAAGCGTTGGTTCGTTGTGAATCACCGAGTGAAGATATTGAAGCCTGTCGCAACGTTGTTCGTTTAGCGAGCGATATCTCAACGCGCGTACTTGGAACACCAGCCCAGATAAAAGAGATCGAAGGCCGACCAGTTTTCTGGTGGGGATCAGATACTCCTGAAATTTTAATTTTGGCCCATCTCGATACCGTTTGGCCACATGGTTCTTACTCACCGCTCTGGGAAGTAAATGGTGATGTAGTTCGTGGACCTGGAGTCTTTGATATGAAGGCGGGATTTGTTCAAGCCCTCTACGCACTTAAGGGAATCTCTGAAGCTGGCAATCGTGTTGCGCTTATTGCAACAACTGATGAAGAGACCGGAAGTTTCGCATCACGCAAATTGATTATGGATTTATCCGCCAAGGCTAAGGCGGTATTAGTTCTAGAAGCATCGCTTAATGGAAAAGTTAAGACCGGGCGTAAAGGCACCGCGATGTACAAGGTCAGCGCGCATGGTCTGGCATCACATGCCGGCCTTGAACCAGAAAAGGGCGTTAACGCAACTGTCGAGATCGCACATTTAATTCTGAAATTATCAGCGCTAGAAGATTCTGCTCACGGAACAACAGTTGTTCCAACACTTCTGCGTTCTGGAAATAGCGCGAACACAGTCCCTGATTTAGCGGTGCTAGAAATTGATGCCCGTTCTTTCTCACAGGCAGAACTAGAGCGAATTGATAAGGCGATTAAAGCGCTACCTTCCACGGTTACTGGAGCACGTCTTGAAGTAACTGGTGGTTTAAATCGTCCACCGCTACAACCTTCATCAACTAAAGAACTTTATGAGCGCGCAGAACGCGTGGCGAAAGAGATCGGCATGGCACCTCTTGGTTGCGCTGAAGTTGGTGGAGCAAGCGATGGCAACTTTGCCGCAGCCGCTGGTGCGCAAGTACTAGATGGTTTAGGCGCTGTTGGTGGCGGAGCACATGCACCAAATGAATGGTTAAGTCTGAAATCGATCGAAGAACGAAGTGCGCTTCTGCATGCTCTAATAAAGGATCTCTTGAAATGAGCGAAGGCCCACTAATTGTTCAGAGCGATAAGACGCTCCTGCTAGATATTGATCATCCGATGTCGACAGAATGTCGTCGCGCTATTGCACCTTTTGCTGAGCTTGAACGTTCGCCTGAACATATTCATACCTACCGTTTAACAAACCTTGGTTTATGGAATGCGCGTGCTGCCGGCCATGATGCTGAGCTAGTTATCGATACTTTAATTAAATACTCGCGTTACGCGGTGCCACATTCACTTCTTGTAGATGTTGCCGAAACTATGTCGCGTTATGGCCGTTTGCGCCTTGAAGCAGATCCAGTACATGGCTTGATTCTGGTGACTACAGATGTAGGTGTACTTGAAGAAGTTATTCGTGCGAAGAAGATTGCACCACTTCTCGGTGTACGAATCGATCCAGAAACAATTGCAGTTCATCCCAGCCAACGTGGTGCGATTAAGCAATCACTTCTTCGTTTAGGTTGGCCAGCTGAGGATTTCGCAGGTTACGTTGATGGCCAGGCGCATGAAATCGCGCTAAAGCAGAGTGATTGGAAGATCCGCCCCTATCAAGAGTTAGCCGCAGAAGGGTTCTGGCACGGTGGTTCTGGCGTTGTAGTTCTTCCTTGTGGTGCTGGAAAGACAATTGTCGGCGCAGCTGCGATGGCGCATGTCAAAGCGACAACTTTAATTTTGGTAACAAATACTGTGGCGGCGCGCCAATGGCGTGAAGAACTCCTTCGTCGCACAACGCTAAATGAAGATGAGATCGGCGAATACTCAGGTGCTAAGAAAGAGATCCGTCCCGTCACAATCGCGACTTACCAAGTAATGACGAAGAAAAAGAATGGCGTTTACGCCCACCTAGATCTCTTTGATACCCATGACTGGGGCTTAATCATTTACGACGAAGTTCATTTACTGCCCGCACCAATCTTTCGCTTTACCGCTGATATTCAATCGCGCCGCCGTTTAGGGCTAACTGCAACTTTGGTTCGCGAAGATGGCATGGAGGGCGAAGTCTTTTCGCTAATTGGTCCAAAGCGCTTTGATGTTCCTTGGAAAGAGATTGAAGCACAGGGATATATCGCACCTGCCGAATGTATTGAAGTTCGTGTAAATCTGACCGAAGCGGAACGCCTTTCCTATGCAACAGCAGAGCCGGAAGAGCGTTATCGCTACTGCGCAACTACCCGCACTAAGCGTGATGTTGTTGAAGAACTTGTTGGCCTACATGCAGGAGAACAAGTTCTAGTTATCGGTCAATATATTGATCAATTAGATGATTTATCAGAGACGCTTGGTGTGCCAGTAATTAAAGGTGAGACACCAATCAAAGAGCGCGAAAAGCTCTTTGCGGCATTTCGCACCGGTGAGATCACGTGTTTAGTTGTTTCGAAAGTTGCCAATTTTTCTATTGATTTACCTGAGGCAACCATTGCGATTCAGGTATCTGGCGCTTTTGGTTCTCGTCAGGAAGAAGCGCAGCGCTTAGGACGAATTTTGCGACCAAAGGCTGATGGTCGTGGTGCCAAGTTTTACTCAGTTGTTTCGCGCGACACTATCGATCAAGACTTTGCTCAAAACCGCCAGCGCTTCCTTGCCGAGCAAGGTTATTCATATCGAATTATCGACGCGGATGATGTCTTTCAAGGGAAGATCTAAAGCGCTCTACATCCACTCTGAAAAAGTCATGATGCTCGCCATTGATATGGATAACCGGAACTTCGTGTCCATATAACTTTTCTAACTCTGGGCTTGCATCAATCAGCTTTATCTCTAAATCAAAATTCAGTTCTTCGGTTAATCCCGCCAAAGTTTCTTCAGCATTCTCGCATAAATGACAGCCGCTACGTGAATAAACGGTAACTACTGGCTTCACTTCTTCTTTTTCTTTGGTGAAGTAAATGCTCGGTCAACCAACTCTTGAATAATTAAGGTGGCATCACCTTTGGCTCGATAAAGATTCTCTTCCACGTTCTTCAACAACGTCTCAGCGGTTGTCTTTGTGACAGTTCCAACTAGTGGACCATACTTCTTTGAGAAAACCTTGTGAGCGATCTCGCCAATCGAATTTGCTAACTCGGCGCGCGCTTCATCCAAGGTTGGTTCTGGGCGCGCTGCAGAAGTATTGAAATCCAAGGTAATTGGTCGCTCAGAATTCATCCTTGAGATTACTTCTGTGAAATCTATGTCCACTATCTCTTCTTGGGACTTGGGGGTCATGGCGACATTCTCGCATCCTGATAGCGTTAGGCGCTATGGCAAGGAAATTTATGCGAATTCCCACTCGCTCTGTTGCCATACTCACAGCGATCTCCGCACTTTTTCTGGGATTAGTTGCACCAACTTCAGCAGACGCGCAAGTTCGTGTACGTCCTGCTACTCAGTGGGGCAACGTTTATGCCGGCCCTGCAACAAACCTTCAGCAATCTCCAACACCAAAAGTTGGAAAGCTAGAGAAGAAATCAAAAATTATTGTTAAGTACAACAATTTCCCTGAATGGACCAAGATTCAGGTGCAAGCCGCCGTTGATGTCTGGGCGGCAAATTTTGAATCCAGCGTTCCAATTTATATAGATGCGACTTGGGGAAGATCTTCTTCGTATAGCGTCTTAGGAAGTGCCCGACCTGGAAGTTATTTCTCAAATTTCAAAGGCGCACCTGATTCCAGTCTCTGGTATCCCTCAGCGCTAGCTAACGCACTTGCCGGTAAAGATTTAGATGGCGATAACCCTGAAATGATTATCACCGTTAACTCGTTAGCAAATTGGTACCGTGGAACTGGTTCTGGTCCAAGTAGATCTGAATACGATCTGCAATCTGCAATTCTCCATGAGATGGCACATGGACTTGGATTTCTCTCAACCGATAGTTACGACGATTTCTTTGGTTACGGTTCGATTGATCAACCAACTCCATATACCGCTTATGTTCAAACGGGAGATGGGCGCAGACTTTCCGATCTTCCCTCACCTTCACTTGAACTTGGCGAAGCGTTAACTTCTAAGTTAGTTTGGTCAGGACCTCTCGGAGTTGCAGCAAATGGTGGCGTAAAGCCACTGCTGTATACGCCTAAGAAATATGAAGATGGCTCTTCAGTTAGCCATTTAGATGAAGCAACATTTTCTAACGCCGGTAAAGATGCGGCGATGTCTCCTAATCTTGATGCCGGTGAAATTTTCCACGAGCCAGGGCCGCTGCTGCTGGCGATGATGCAAGATCTACGTAATAAGCCACCTGTTGGTATCGCCGTTGGAATTCCTCAGCAAGTTCGTAACGCCCAGGCTCTTGTTTCCGATAGTTCAGCGATCATTCGCTTTGATCCACCTGCCAATGCTCGTGCTGCACAAATAACGAGCTACACCGTTAAAAACACTAAGACTGGTGCAGAGAAGAGTTTCACAACAGGCCCGGCTGTTATGACAGGGTTAAAGAACGGCACGCTGTATACCTTTGAAATAACTGCATCAAACTCATTGGGAACTTCTGATCCAGTCACAACAAATTCCATTACTCCGCAAGAGCCTTGGAAGAAGACGGTGATTGATCCAAAAGTTGATGCCCGTAACTTAACCAGCGTTACTTTTAACGCTAATCCTGCGATTGTTTACCAAGATGCAATAAATGGATCGCTTAAAGTTGCGCTCTGGAATGGCAAGTTGTGGAGCAAGTTAACTGTTGATGGTCGCGGCGGCTCTGCAGGACGTACTCGTAATCCCATCGCAGGAGATGTCTCTGCCTGCGTAAGTGGATTTGGCAAAGCGCAAACACTGCATATCTTCTACTCTGATTCGGTAGATAAAGATCTGCGTTATGCCACATACGATGGCAAGAGTTTCAAATATGAAATTATTGACGGCAATGGCGCAGCGGTAAATAGCTATGAAGATCCAATTCGCGTGCGCACAGCCAGTGATGTCAGCGTTTCAAACGCCTGCTCAATTAGCTCAGCTGGTATTCAAGTCTTCTATCGCGATGAGTCACAAGGAATTCTCTTAGGTGCAGTAAAGGCAAAATCTAGCCTTGAATGGAAATATGAACTCGTTGATGGTGATCGCAAAACTGATGATCGAACAACAGGTGATGTGGCTTTCCATCTAGATGCGCTCTTTGATGGCAAAGAGACTGTTCTGCTCTATGACTCGATTCTCACAATTAACACTCGCAAAGAAGCCACTTCTGGTGCAATAAGAGTTGCTAAGCGAATTGGTTTGGCAGCAAGCAGTTGGCGATACCAAACACTTGATTCATCCGGTGAGGCGATATCAGTTGTGGGTTACGACGTAGCGCTACATAAAGGCGCTCGTGGAATTATCGCTACCTGGCTTACCTCTTCAATTCTTACTCTGCCTAGGGCAGAGCAGATTCGTTGGGCATATCTAGCGGCCCCAACTGTCTTCACCACACTGCCACCAACTAACTATGGAACGCCTTCAAAGTTCCTTAGTAGCGATGGAACAACAACGGCCTTCAACTGTCAGGAAAGACTTTGCGCAATTGATATCTCGAAAAAGACTATCTCACTCGTTTCTAAAGAGCAGAGCACTGATGGAATTGATTCAACTTGGATTGTGTTAAATAAAGTGCGTAATTTGATTGCCGGCGTTGGTAACCAACTTATTTCGCTGCGCCCACTCTAAAAATTCCACTTTCAGTTAATAGAAATAGTCCACCGCCTGCGGAAAAACCTGTTGATTTAACTTGATTCATTTCTGCAGCGGTAAAGGCGTTAATCAGTAAACCTTTACTATCAAACTGCAGAACAATACTTTGACCTTTTAGTAACTTGGTGGGAGCTAAACCTTTAACTGCAGCGGTAGGTTCAAGAACGGCGTAGAACGAGTTGTTGGGACCATTTGATGCGAGCGTACTTCCAGTAGATGCGAAACGAGTTGTCCAGGTCGGTGCAAAAGAACTAGTGAATTTGGTAATTGCGCTCTCACTCGTTGTTCCTGATCTAACTGAACCGGTCAGCAATAAGGTGCTAGTTGCGCTACTCCAACTACGTTGTGCTCTCGGTGCAGAACTGCGAACAACTGAAGCGATTGCTCCGGTTTTAGAGATTTTAATCAAGACTCCATCTTCACGCCCAACCAACTTCTTACCCGCAAGCGTCTCGGTACTTGATCCGAATAAGTTAACGGTTCCATCACCGAGTCTGACTACAGAGTTCAGTTTGGTCTTGGTTGTTCCAATCTTTAACTCTTTACCAAATTCGCCTTTGAGGCTAGTTGAGATTAGAAACGGTCCAGATTCTCGAGAGCCGATAAGAGAAATTCCTGTTGCGCTAATTGATAACGCCTCGACTATCGAGATCGCACTTTGGACGCTAGAAAATGTTTCAATAACTTCGCCAACCTTGCTGATCTTCCAGAGCGTTAATTGGCGCATATCTTGGCGAAGCGGAGTTACATTTTCAATCGCCACATTATCGGGGTTAAATGCGTTGCCCACTGCAGTAGTCGTTTCTACGCTTGCTGGCAGTGCAGAATTTCCAGCAAGCCAGATATTTCCCTGGTTATCTGCAGCGATTGCTGTTGCAACCTCATCGCTACCTGAATCAATGGTCTTTGACCAAAGGCTGGTGCCAGCAAAATCTCTCGCCTGAATCTCGATATTTGATGTGTTAGTCAATACATTCTTAAGCGTGATTACTGATTCCGCAGTAACAGCTAATAGCTCTACTTCAGCGCTCTCGGCCCATTTAACAGCGCTTTTTACTGTGACTAACTTTGGAGCCGCGCTGGCAGTTGTCGGAAATACCAACGCCGAAATGAGAGTTAGAGCAAATAACTTACGCAAGTTCTTGTGAGCGATCACGTGCTACCTTCATAGCTTTTGCAACGGTTGCTGAGATTTCAGAATCGTTAAAAGAATTGAGCGCTGCAAAAGTTGTTCCGTTAGGGCTAGTCACCTTTTCGCGAAGTATGGTTGGTGAATCACCAGATTGATCAAGTAGCTTTGCCGCACCCACGATGGTCTGAATTGTTAAGGTGGTTGCATCTTCTTGCGATAGACCAAGTGCCACTGCGCCATCAACCATCGCTTCCACAAATCTAAAGAAATAGGCTGGACCCGATCCGCTAGTTGCTGTTACGGCATCCTGCAGATCTTCATCTACCTCAATCACTTTTCCAACCGCGCCTAAAAAGCCAAGGGTGAATGCTTTCTGTTCAGGCGTTACAAGCGCACAGCAAGAGATAGCGGCCATGCCGGCGCCAACCAAAGTAGGCGTGTTTGGCATTACGCGAATGACAGGGTTGGCAGAAGTTCCGATGATGTCGGCAATACCTCGGATCTGTTTGCCGGCAACGAATGAGATAACTAGTACGCCCTTGCTGATCACAGGTGCGATTTCAGCCAATACCGTGTCCATATCTTGTGGCTTAACGACTAGAAGAATTAGATCGCTCTGCGCAACGTTCTTGGCTAATTCAGCATTTGCCACTTTATAGCGAGCGATTAACTCAGCAGCACGTTCTTCGCGCTTTTCAGAGATAGTGATATTTGTTGGCTTAACTCCGTAGGTAATCAAGGCAGTGATAAGAGCTTCGCCCATTACTCCAGCCCCAATAACTGCGACCTTGGAGTCGATTAGCGATTTCTCTGAATTAGCCATAGCGAAAGAGTACGCGTAGGCTCTGCGACTATGTCAGAAATTAAGCCAGGTTTCGCACGCGATTGGGTCGAATTCTCAGATCCCAACGATCCTGAGGAAATCTTTAAATGTGACTTAACGTGGCTGACTTCATATTGGACCTGTATTTATGGCGATGGTTGCAAAGGCGTATTTGAAAACCGTCCTAATGCAGGATGCTGCACAGAAGGTGCGATGTATTCCGATGAAGATGACGAAGAACGCGTTCGCAAAGCCGCTGCTGATCTAACTCCGGAAATGTGGCAGTTCTATGATCAAGCGCGTCCTAAGAAACCAAATGGCCAACTTCGTATCTCAGATTTAGATGAAGATAAGGAACGTAAGACTCGCACCATTGATGATGGATGTATCTTCTTAAACCGTAAAGGTTATGAAGCTCCAGGATTTACCGGAAACTTCGGTTGCGTTCTGCATCATTTAGCTCAAAAAGAAAATCGCCACTTCGTTGATACCAAACCAGATGTTTGCTGGCAGTTGCCGTTGCGTCGCAGTTTTGAAACGCGCGAAGTCGGCGAACGCGAATATTCAATTACCGTAATAGGTGAATACGAAAGACTTGCATGGGGCGATGGCGGAGATGATTTCGATTGGTACTGCACCAGCAATACCGATGCACACGTCGGTAGCGAACCGGTTTACATCTCTAACCGCACTGAACTCCAAGCGCTAATGGGCCAAGCTGCGTACGCGGTGCTCGCCGAACTTTGCGATAAGCGCGTTCAGGGAATTAACGATGCTAAAGCGCGCTCACTACCGCTCTTTGTAATCCAACACCCAGCATCTATCGCCGCTGGGAAGTAGTCAGCCCGACCCTCTAGAGTTTGGTCATGGCCAAGGTAGAGAAAGATCCATTCCGCTGTTCTGAATGCGGTTGGGGCTCCCAAAAATGGGTTGGTCGCTGCGGTGAATGTCAGGCTTGGGGCAGCGTTGAAGAACTTGCTGCACCGAAGAAACTCTCACTTGTTCCCGGCAAAGTTACACATGCTGCAACACCTATTGGTGATGTCGATCTCTCATCTGCGCGCGCACGTGCAACTGGCGTCTCTGAACTAGATCGCGTACTCGGTGGCGGCCTTGTTCCAGGTGCTGCAATCTTGCTCGCCGGCGAACCCGGAGTTGGTAAATCAACGCTTCTGCTTTCAGTTGCTGCACAAACTGCCGCTAAAGGAATTCCTGCGCTCTACATCAGCGGTGAAGAGTCTGCATCCCAAGTTCGCTTACGTGCCGAACGCATTAACGCAGTTGATCCCAAATTATTTTTAGCATCCGAAACCGATCTTGGTGCGGTTATCGCACATATTGATTCCGTAAAACCTGAGCTTTTAATTATCGATAGCGTGCAGACCATTGGTTCTGCCGCAGCAGATGGTTCACCTGGTGGTGTAACACAGGTGCGCGAAGTTGCCGGCGCACTTATCCGAATCTGTAAAGATCGTGACATCACGTTGTTGTTAGTTGGACATGTTACAAAAGATGGCTCAATTGCCGGTCCTCGTCTGCTCGAACATATCGTCGACGTTGTACTGCAATTCGAAGGCGAGCGTCACTCACGACTACGTTTAATTCGCGCAATTAAAAATCGTTTCGGTGCATCAGATGAAGTCGGTTGCTTCGACCTAAGTGACACTGGTATCGAAAGTGTTCTTGATCCAACAGGTTTATTTACATCCCGTCACGCCGAACCAGTGCCAGGTACCTGCGTAACAGTTACCCTCGAAGGTCGCCGCCCACTTCTTGCCGAGATTCAGGCGCTAGTTAGCCAAGGTCGCGAAAATGATTTTGGAAATTCCCGCCGCGTTACCAGCGGACTCGACTCTGCTCGCACCGCAATGACTCTGGCTGTTCTAGAACTTCGTGCCGCAGTTCGCGTTGGCGGTCGCGATGTTTACGCCGCAACAGTTGGCGGAATGAAGATGTCAGAACCCGCTGCTGATTTAGCACTTGCACTTGCCGTTGCATCTGCCGCAAAGGGTTTAGCGCTTCCTGCTGATTTAGTTGCAATCGGTGAAGTCGGTCTTGCTGGAGAAATTCGTAAAGTCAGTGGTGTCTCTCGTCGCTTAGCCGAGGCATATCGTCTTGGATTTAAACGAGCTCTTGTTCCTGCAGGCAGTGATGTAAAGATCGATGGCATGGAGATTGTTGAAGTATCTCGCCTTGATCAAGCGCTGCAGCGCGTCAAAATAACTGGCGATTAATACTTCTTTAAAAGCGCGATAAAGTTGCAGGTATGAGCCATCTCGTAGCGCTAGCCGCAGCGCTTGGACCAGATGCCACGCTTATCTCCGATCCAGATATCACCGCTTCTTATTCACGTGATCACGCACCTTTTGCAGTAAGCGCACCACCATTTGCCGTTTTACTCGCTAAGAACGCGCAGGAAATATCTAAGGCTTTAATTTTTGCCAACGAACATAAGATCCCAGTTGTCACTCGTGGCGCTGGAAGTGGTTTATCAGGTGGTGCGAACTCTGATGCGCAGAGCTTGGTTATTTCGCTTGAAAAGATGAATCAGATTCTTAGCCTTGATGTCGCAAATCAAATTGCACGCGTGCAAGCAGGTGTACTCAATATTGATCTAGATATGGCCGCTAAAGAACACGGTCTGGCATATCTGCCTGATCCAGCAAGCCGCGAGTGGTCAACCCTTGGTGGAAATGCTGCAACTAACGCCGGCGGCATGTGCTGCGTTAAATACGGTGTTACCTCAGCTCATGTGCGGGCACTGCAAGTTGTCTTGGCAACAGGTGAAATTATTGAATTAGGTAGTGCAACTAAGAAATCTGTTACTACCTACGATCTAGTCCATCTCTTTGTAGGCTCTGAAGGAACGCTCGGAATCATTACTGAGTTAACTCTTAACCTGGAAATTCGCCCGGCTCCCCCAGCAACGCTAATTGCAACATTCCCTAGCGTTACTAAGGCTGCAGCTGCGGCAACCGCAATACTTAAATATCGTCCTTCAATGTTAGAAATTGTTGATCAAACAACCTTAAAGGCTGTCCAAGTTTGGCATCCACTTGGCTTTGAAGTAGCCGGCAGTGTTCTGTTGATGCAATTAGATGAAAACCATTCGCTCTGCGAAGCAGCGCTAGAGACTTGTAAAGAGTTCGATCTAATAGATGGCGTTTACTCAGATGATCCGGCTGATGCCGCAGATTTAATCCGCGTGCGAAAGTTGGCCTACCCAGCGCTCGAACGAATGGGTGCAACTTTGCTTGATGATGTTGCTTTGCCGATCACCAAGATTGCTGAATTTGTTGAAAAGGTTGAAGCGCTAAGTCGCGAGACCAACTTGGTTATCGGAATCTTTGGCCATGCAGGAGACGGAAATATGCACCCAACAATTGTTCACGATCACGGAGATACAGCAGCCGCCGATCGCGCTAAGCAAGCCTTTGCGCGGATAGTTGAAATCGCTCAATCACTGGGTGGAACGGCAAGTGGTGAACACGGTATCGGTTCGATTAAGCAAGGCTTTGTGGCAAATGAAATATCACCAAAAGTGGCAGCGCTACAACGCGAAGTTAAGAAGAGCTTTGACCCTAACGGAATACTAAATCCCGGTAAGAAGATCTAACGACCAAATATTTTATTTGGCGGCTTCAGCTAGATCTTCTGGTGAATCAGGCAAGGTTGCCTTTGGTGATCCAGCGAAAGTGAACTTAGTTTCAGCATCAACGCCCTCAACATCAACAACGATGATCTCGCCGGCCTTTAGTTCGCCAAAGAGAATTCGCTCTGAGAGTGAATCTTCGATCTCGCGCTGAATAACGCGACGCAGCGGACGCGCACCAAGAAGTGGATCGTAACCACGAGCAGCAAGGAGATCCTTCGCTGCTTGAGTAAGTTCGATACCCATATCTTTCGCCTTCAAGCGATCATCAAGGTTTGCGATCATGAGATCAACGATTTGAATAATCTGATCCTTCGTCAACTGGTGGAAGACGATTACATCATCGATACGGTTTAAGAACTCAGGGCGGAAGTGGTTCTTGAGTTCATCTTGAACCTTGCCCTTCATGCGATCGTAATTTGTTAGATCGTCATCAACGTTGGCAAAGCCAAGTCCAAGGCTCTTAGAAATATCGCGAGTACCAAGGTTGGTAGTCATGATGATTACAGTGTTCTTGAAGTCAACGGTGCGACCTTGCGCATCAGTTAGGCGACCATCTTCAAGTACTTGAAGAAGTGAGTTGAAGATATCTGGGTGGGCTTTTTCGATCTCATCGAATAGCACAACAGAGAATGGACGGCGGCGAACCTTTTCAGTTAGCTGTCCACCTTCGTCGTAACCGACATATCCTGGAGGTGCACCGAATAGTCGTGATGCTGTGTGGCGCTCTGAATATTCAGACATATCTAATTGGATAAGTGCGGTCTCATCACCGAACAAGAATGAGGCAAGGGTGCGCGAAAGTTCGGTCTTACCAACACCTGAAGGACCGGCGAAGATAAATGAACCACCAGGGCGCTTTGGATCTTTCAAGCCAGCGCGAGTACGGCGGATTGCTTGTGACAACGCCTTGATCGCTTGATCTTGTCCGATAACGCGACGGTGTAGTTCATCTTCCATGCGAAGCAGACGTGCAGTCTCTTCTTCAGTTAACTTAAATACTGGGATACCAGTTGAAGCAGAGAGAACTTGTGCAATTAACTCTTCATCAACTTCGGTGACCTTATCGAGGTCAGTTGCCTTCCAATTCTTCTCTGCTTCTGCCTTTTCAGCGATAAGAGTCTTTTCCTTATCGCGAAGTGCCGCGGCGCCTTCAAAGTCTTGGCCATCGATTGCAGATTCTTTCGCCTTGCGTGCTTCAGCGATCTTGTCATCGAATTCGCGGAGTTCAGCAGGTGCAGTCATGCGCTTGATGCGCAGACGTGAACCGGCTTCATCGATTAGATCGATCGCTTTATCTGGCAAGAAGCGATCCGAAATGTAGCGATCTGCCATATTTGCTGCGGCAGCAAGTGCGCCATCGGTAATTGATACGCGGTGGTGGGTTTCGTAACGATCGCGAAGTCCCTTAAGAATTTCAATGGTGTGAGCAACTGATGGCTCTTTCACCTGAATTGGTTGGAAGCGACGTTCTAGCGCAGCATCTTTCTCAACATGCTTGCGGTATTCATCGAGTGTGGTTGCACCAATTGTCTGGAGCTCACCTCGAGCAAGCATCGGCTTCAAGATGCTGGCAGCATCGATCGCACCTTCTGCGGCGCCTGCGCCAACGAGTGTGTGAATTTCATCGATAAACAAAATGATGTCGCCGCGAGTTTTGATCTCTTTCAAAACTTTCTTTAGGCGCTCTTCGAAATCACCGCGGTAGCGGCTTCCGGCGACAAGTGCGCCAAGATCTAGCGAGTAAAGCTGCTTATCTTTAAGAGTTTCAGGAACATCGTTCTTGTAAATAGCCTGAGCAAGTCCTTCAACGACTGCTGTCTTTCCAACGCCTGGTTCGCCGATTAGCACTGGGTTATTTTTGGTACGACGTGAAAGAACCTGCATAACGCGTTCGATCTCGGTTTCGCGACCGATTACTGGGTCGAGCTTTCCTTCGCGCGCTGCCTGTGTGAGGTTGCGACCGAATTGATCAAGAACAAGAGAAGTAGATGGTGTGCCTTCTGCAGGACCGCCAGATGTTGCCGCTTCTTTTCCTTGGTAACCAGAGAGAAGTTGGATAACTTGCTGACGTACGCGATTTAAATCAGCGCCAAGTTTTACAAGAACTTGTGCAGCAACGCCTTCACCTTCGCGGATTAGGCCGAGCAAAATATGTTCTGTGCCAATGTAGTTGTGGCCGAGTTGCAACGCTTCGCGAAGTGAGAGTTCTAGAACTTTCTTAGCGCGAGGTGTAAATGGAATATGGCCGCTAGGTGCTTGCTGACCTTGGCCGATGATTTCTTCAACTTGTGCGCGAACGCCTTCAAGTGAGATGCCGAGAGCTTCGAGGCCCTTTGCAGCGACGCCTTCACCTTCGTGGATGAGGCCAAGGAGAATGTGTTCTGTGCCGATGTAGTTGTGATTGAGCATGCGTGCTTCTTCTTGAGCCAAGACAACAACGCGTCGGGCTCTATCGGTAAAGCGCTCAAACATGGGCAAGGCTCCTTCTTTTCGTTTCTTGCTTGTAACTACTTTTATCTATGGCAAGCCTATAACCCAACGCAGGGAAGGCGCGAGGTGGATGGCTGGTACCTCTTAGAACCCCAGATTTAGCGGGGATATTCCCTATTAGGCCTACTTATGGGGCTAAAGAGTCAGGAGCATGCGGGTATTGCCAAGGGTATTTGGCTTTGCCGCTTCGAGATCCAAGAACTCAGCCACACCGGCATCGTATGAGCGCAAGAGCTCTTGATAAACATCTGGTGCAACTGGCGTTCCTTCAATTTCAATAAATCCGTGGCGGCCGAAGAACTCGGTTCTAAAAGTTAAACAGAAAATTCGTGCAACGCCAACTTCGCGGGCGCGTTCGATAATTCGTTCCAGGATCTGATGTCCAACGCCTTGATTATGAAAACTTTTTTCAACAGCAACGGTACGAACTTCGGCTAAGTCATCCCAAAGTACGTGGAGTGCACCACAACCAATAACTTTTCCGTCTACTTCGGCAACGGTAAATTCCTGAACGCTTTCATACAGCGTCACTGTCTCTTTGGAAAGCATCTGCCCAGGAGCTGCATAAGAATCTACTAACTGGCGAATTGCTTTTACATCGCTAGTGCGCGCGGGGCGAATATTTACCATGTGAAAACTTTGCGTTATTCGATTTCTGGCTTAACAAGTGGAAAGAGAATAGTTTCGCGAATACCAAGTCCAGTAAGCGCCATCAGCAAACGATCAACGCCCATTCCCATTCCACCCATTGGTGGCATCGCAAATTCCATCGCGCGTAAGAAATCTTCATCAACTTGCATCGCTTCTAAATCACCCTTGGCACCGAGCGTTGCTTGTTCAACTAAACGCTCGCGTTGGATAACTGGATCGATTAATTCAGAATAGCCAGTTGCTAGTTCAAAGCCATCGACGTAGAGATCCCATTTTTCGGCAACGCCTGGAATCTCACGGTGTGCGCGAACAAGTGGAGATGTATCAACTGGGAATCCCATAACGAATGTAGGCTCAATTAACTGATCTTTTGCCACATGTTCAAAGATCTCTTCGGCCAATTTGCCAGTAATCCATTTAGAATCGATCTTCATGCCGAGCTTTGTTGCAATCTTCTTTAGATCATCGATCGGAGTAAGCGCAGTAACGGTCTCGCCAACGCCTTGTGAAATAGCGTCATAGAGTGAAATCTCTTTCCACTTTCCGCCGAGGTCTGCTTGGCGACCATCGTGATGAGTAACAGTGTGCGAACCGGCAACTGCCATCGCAGCGTTCTGAACAAGTGAACGAGTTAAATCCGCGATTGAACGCCAATCGCCATATGCCTGATAGCTCTCGATCATCGCAAACTCTGGTGAGTGTGATGAATCAGCGCCTTCATTGCGGAAGTTACGGTTGATTTCAAATACGCGTTCAATTCCGCCGACAACACAACGCTTCAAGAAAAGTTCAGGTGCAATACGCAGGAAGAGATCCATATCGTAAGCATTTGAGAAAGATTTAAATGGACGGGCTGCTGCTCCACCGTGCATTACCTGCAACATCGGTGTTTCAACTTCGATGAAGTTCTCGTTATGGAAAGTCTCGCGAAGTGAGCGCATTACCGCCGGGCGAAGACGTGCATTAGAGCGCGCTTCTTCGCGAACAATTAGATCTACATAACGCATGCGCACACGCGTTTCCTCAGACATCGGCTTATGATCATTTGGCAGCGGACGAAGTGACTTTGCGGCAATTGCATATGAGTTTGCCAAGATTGAAAGTTCACCGCGCTTTGAAGTGATGATCTCGCCAGTAACACTGACAATATCTCCAAGATCGATATCGCTCTTCCAGGAATCTAAAACTTCTTGACCGACTTTATCAAGCGAGAGCATCGCTTGAAGTTCAGTGCCATCGCCTTCGCGCAGAGTTGCAAAGCAGAGTTTTCCTGTATCGCGCTTGAAAATTACGCGACCAGTAAGGCTTTGAATGTCGCCAGTTGTTTTATCTATTTCAAGATCTGCGTACTTAGCGCGGATATCAGCGAGTGAAGATGTGCGAGCAACAGCAACTGGGTAAGGCTCAACGCCACGTTCGATTAAGCCAGCGCGCTTTTCGCGACGAATGCGCAGTTGTTCTGGCAGATCGTCTTCGATTGGCGCTTGTGGTTCGTTGCTCATAATGACGAGAGTCTACCTATTAGATATTTCGCTCGTGGATCAGGCGCAGGCCAATTAGCGTGAGATCAGGCTCATGCTCATCAATAGTTTCAGCAACGCCAATAATTAGCGGGGCTAAGCCTCCGGTTGCAATAACGGTTGGTGCTTGGTCATAACTCTGCGCTAATTCTGCGGTGATGCGATCGACCAAACCATCTACTTGGCCAGCAAATCCAAAGATCGTTCCCGATTGCAAAGCTTCAACGGTGTTCTTGCCGATAACGCTTTTGGGGCGAATCAATTCAACTTTTCGCAATTGAGCTGCCCGCGCGGCAAGTGCATCAACTGAAATTTCAATTCCGGGTGCAAGTGCGCCACCGAGGAATTCGCCCTTTGGTGAAACAACGTCGAGATTTGTAGAAGTTCCGAAATCAACCACGATCGCTGGTCCACCGTAGAGAACATGGGCCGCCAGAGTATTAACAATTCGGTCTGCGCCAATTTCTTTTGGATTATCAACTAATAAAGGAACACCGGTTTTAGTACCAGGTTCAACAATGGTTGTTGGAATCTTGGAAAAGTAAGAGGCGATCATGGTGCGCAGTTCGCGCAATGTTGCTGGAACAGTTGAACAGATTGAAAGTCCAGTGACTTCATAATCTGCAACTAGCGCATTGAACTGCAACCACAATTCATCGGCGGTTGTACGTGGGTCGGTCTTTACGCGCCAAGAGCGCACAAGTTCTTCGCCATCGAAGATTCCGAGGACCGTATTGGTATTTCCGACATCAACTGTTAACAACATAACTACTCCACTCTCAGATCTAGACCGATATCAAATACTGGCGCTGAATGTGTAAGGGCACCGATAGCGATGTAATCAACGCCACATTCGGCATAGGCACGTGCGTTCTCTATAGAAATTCCACCTGATGCTTCGAGTTTGCAGGCGCCTTTTACAATCGCAACGGCATCAGCGCATTGTGAAGGGCTCATATTGTCGAGCAGAACCAGATCAGGTTTCTGCGATAAAACTTCACGTAATTGATCGAGCGTATCTACTTCGATTTCAATCTCTGAATCTGGGTATAAAGCGCGGACTTTGGCAAAGGCTTCTACAACGCCGCCAGCTGCGGCAATGTGATTATCTTTAATCAGCGCTGCATCGCTTAAATTCATGCGGTGGTTTGTTCCGCCACCCATGCGCACTGCGTACTTTTCAAGCACTCGCATACCTGGAGTTGTTTTGCGGGTATCGCGCACTTGGCATTTAGTACCAGCAACTTGTTGAACCCATTTGTTTGTTAGCGTTGCTACTCCACTTAATTGGCTAAAGAAGTTAAGCGCAGTGCGCTCTGCCAATAAAATTGCCCGGGTATTTCCAGAAACGCTGAGCAAAACATCTCCAGCGTTTACCTGATCGCCATCGTTCTTTACTCGCTTAATTTCAGTAAGACCAACTTCACGTAATACCGCTTCGGCAACTTCGATTCCAGCGATGACTCCGCTCTTGCGCGCAGTGAAATCAGCTTTGGCAGTTGCCTTTGCGTCAATGGTGGCAACGGAAGTTATATCTTCGCCGCCCACTAAATCTTCAGCTAGGGCTGCTTTTATCAAATCAAAATCAGATTTAGAAAGTGTCATTACTTTCCTACCTCCTGATAGCTAGTGGTCCAATCGCCGCGTTTATCTAGTTGCTGGACAATGCGCTTTCGCCAGTTGTTCTGTGTCTCTGGAAAATCTTCACGCCAGTGCGATCCGCGTGTTTCTTGGCGAATCAACGCTGCTTTAAGAATTGCCTGTGCAAGTTGGAAGAGGTTAGTTGTCTCCCAAGCTTCAACACATGGTTTATCGCTAGTGCGATCTTGAATACGAGTTAGATCAGCGCTGGTTTGCAATAGCGAATCAGATGAACGAAGCACACCGGCACCGCGGCTCATACTTAACTGCAGTTCGCGACGGGTTTCTGGGTCTAGCAAAATACTTTCGGAATTGTTTTCAATAGGTTCACTATGTTCGGACAAATTTCCGGCGATATCGGCAGCAATTCGTGCGCTGAAAACCAAACCTTCGAGCAGTGAATTCGAGGCGAGACGGTTGGCGCCGTGAACTCCAGAACATGCTGTTTCACCGCAGGCATATAGGCCATTGACGCTGGTTCGGCCATTTAAATCAACGCGCACTCCCCCTGATGCGTAATGGGATGCTGGTGCAACTGGGATCAAATCCTTTGCAGGATCAATTCCATTTGCAATACAGGATGCGTAAATAGTTGGGAAGCGAGCTTCAAAACCGCTTAGGTGCCTGACATCTAACCAGACGTGGTGTGCGCCAGTTTTATTCATGGTGCGCATTGAAGCGATCGCAACAACATCGCGCGGTGCAAGCTCGGCTAACGCATGTTCGGCAACCATAAATCGTTCGCCTGCATCATTTAATAAATAAGCGCCCTCACCACGGACTGCTTCGCTAATTAGCGGCTGCTGACCTTGGGTGTTATCACCCAGCCATAAAACTGTGGGGTGGAATTGGATAAATTCCACGTCGGCAACTTTTGCACCGGCTCGAAGTGCCAGCGCGACTCCATCACCAGTTGAAACTGACGGGTTAGTTGTTTGAGCAAAAACTTGTCCGAGTCCACCGGTTGCTAGTACAACAGCTTTACCGAGTGCGCGACCAACGCCATCGCGACTACCTGCACCGATTACGTGCAAGGTAACACCACAAACAGAACCACTGGCATCTTTAATTGCATCTAATACAAGTGCATGTTCAACGACTTCAATCTCTGGATCATCATGAACGGCGGCAAGAAGTGCGCGCGAAACTTCAGCACCTGTTGCATCACCGCCGGCGTGCAAGATGCGATTACGTAGATGTCCACCTTCGCGAGTTAGCGAGATTTCACCGCTTGCTTCAGTATCAAAGATTGCACCGCGTTCGATTAACTTACGAACGGCTTCTGGTCCCTCGGTAACAAGCACGCGGACAGCTTCTTCATCGCATAAATCAGCGCCCGCAACTAACGTATCTTTTAGATGTTGATCAGGTGTATCTCCTGGACCAAGCGCTGCAGCGATACCGCCCTGCGCCCATTTAGTAGAGCCTTCATCGACCTTTGATTTAGTGACAATCAAAACCGAAAGTCCATATGTGCGCGCCTGCAGAGCAGTAGTTAAACCAGCAATTCCCGATCCAACAACAATGACATCTGCTTGGGCAGTCCAGCCAGGAGCAGGCGCTAACAACTTCATCGCACAGCTCCTAACTTCATCTCCATATTGTCGATCAAACGCACTCCATTTAGCCAACCGGCGATAATCGCACGCTTATTTACCGTCGCATCTACCGCTTTTGAAAAATCTTTCTCATCGATGATCTCGGCGTAATCCAGAGTAAAACCTGCTTCTGATCTAGCCACAGTGGTTAACGCTGCCTGCGCTGCTGATAAATCAGCAGTATCCGCTGCAGCGTTTAGTGCGCGGTAGAGAACTTGTGCTTGCTCGCGCGCGGTGTCATCCAATCGCATATTGCGAGATGACATCGCAAGGCCATCGGCTTCACGAATTGTTGGTGCGGCGACAATTTCAATATCTGATTTTAGCTCTGCGACCAGCTTTCGAATCAGCGCTAACTGCTGAAAATCTTTCTCACCAAAGATCGCAGTTCTTGGTCTAACTAATTCAAATAACCTTGCAACAACTGTTACAACGCCATCAAAGTGTCCAGAACGAGAAGCGCCTTCATAGAGATCGCCCAAAGCACCAGCAGATCGCTTTGCAAAACCTGCTGGATAAATCTCTTCGTAGGTAGGTAACCAGAGATGAGTAACGCCAGATTCTTTCGCTAATTCAATATCGCGATCTGGCGTTTTGGGATATTTTGTTAACTCTTCATGGTCTTCAAATTGCAGCGGATTTACAAAGATACTTGCGACAACATAATCTGATTTTTCACGCGCTAATTTAAAGAGCGAAGTATGGCCTTGATGAAGCGCGCCCATCGTCGGAACAAATGCGCAGCCGTCAGCGAGTTCGGTAGAACTAGTGACTATCTTCATGATCTTGGCTCCAGTCCTTTCAGGTACCGGGCGGTGATGAAGATAAGTTTAAGGCTTTACGGCAATTGCACCAAAAGCTCAGAAATCTTGCCGTGGGTAAGGAGAATTGCCTCAGGATCAATGGAAACCCAAGGTTCTAGTACGAAACGTCTTTCATGTGCGCGTGGGTGCGGCAGCTTTAATTCATCAGCAGAACTCAAGAGCGATCCGTATTGAATCAAATCTAAATCAATAGTGCGTGGTCCCCATTTTTCAAGGCGCTGCCTGCCCAGTGCTTTTTCGATGCCGTGAAGTAAAGAGAGTAACTCCATGGCAGGCAGTTCGCTTTCAACGATACAGACAGCATTTAAATAATCAGGTTGCTCGATATCACTGACTGGTTTTGTCGAGAAATACTCAGATACAGAGATAACTTCTGTGGCCTCGCGCAACATCGCTACCGCTAGATCCATCTGTGCTTTGGGATCTCCGATATTTGCACCTAGCGCGATTACCGCTTTCATCGTGAGATGGTGACCGAGATATCTTTAACATCAGCCGCAACTGGCGCTTGTGGTTTATGAACGGTGACAGTTACTCGTGCTGACTGAGCAAATGTGATCTTAATTCGTTCCGCAATACGACCAGCCAGTTTTTCAATTAGTGAAACTGGATTTGTCGTGATCTCTTCAAGAACTAAATCGGTAACTTCGGCGTAGTTAATTGTGTCTTTCACATCATCGCTAACGCTGGCGCGGGTCAGATCAACTTCCAGTTCTACATCGACATAGAAATCTTGGCCGTTGGCGCGCTCTGCTTCAAAGACTCCGTGATAACCAAAGCCTTTGATTCCGGTGATGCGGATTAGATCAGCCATGGTTTACAACTAAATCTTTATGTGGTTTCACGCTATGAACTCTAACTGCCCAAATATTTTTATCAAGTAAAGATTTGGTAAGCGCAATCGTTGCTTCCTCGCGCTCGTCAGGAGTGCTACCTCCAAGGAAACGTTTCCGTGATCCCCCAATCAGCACTGGAAATCCCAGATCAGTTAATTCATCGATGCGCTTTAAGATCTCCCAGTTATGTTCGGCCTCTTTAGAAAAACCTAACCCTGGATCAATTATCAAGTTATTGCGGGAGATTCCGGCCTTTAGCGCTAGGTCGATCTGCAACTGCATTTCTGCAATTACTTCTTTGACTACATTGCCATATGTCGCGAGCGAATTCATATCCTTGGAATGACTACGCCAATGCATCAAAATATATGGGCAACCCATTTCGGCAACGCTTTCATGCATCAGATCATCGGCTAGCCCGCCACTTACATCGTTGACGATACTTGCGCCGGCTTCAATTGCTAGCGCGGCTGTTTCGGCGCGCATTGTGTCGATACTGATTGGAACTCCGGTTTGCGAGAGTTTCTTAATAACTGGCAGCACTCGTGATTGTTCTTCTGCAGCAGAAACACGATCTGCACCCGGCCGAGTTGATTCTCCCCCGATATCGATTATGTCCACGCCTTCGGCGATCATTTCTAAACCGCGCGCAACCGCCTTTTCATAAGTGTCATGTTTGCCACCGTCAGCAAATGAATCAGGTGTGACATTTAAAATGCCCATGATCTTCATGATTTATCGATTGCTTTAGCGATTGGCTTAGCGGTTGGTGATCAGGCTGATAGCTTCAGCTCGTGTTGCTGGATCTCGCAGAACGCCACGCACCGCACTTGTGGTTGTGCGCGCTTGGGATTTACGAACCCCGCGCATCGACATACATAAATGTTCGCAATCGATAATTACAATCACGCCCATCGGATCGAGAATCTTCACCATCGCATCGGCAATCTGAGTTGTTAAACGCTCTTGCACCTGTGGGCGACGGGCAAATAAATCAACTAGACGAGCAACTTTAGAAAGTCCAGTTATTTTGCCGCGTGGGATATATCCAACATGTGCGACTCCGTGGAATGGAGTTAAGTGGTGTTCGCAATGTGAAAATACTTCGATATCGCGGATGATTACCAACTCTTCATGGCCGATATCAAAGGTGGTTGTTAACACCTCTTCTGGCGACTTCCAGAGTCCTTCAAAATTCTCTTTAAAGGCGCGGGCTACACGCGCTGGAGTCTCTTTTAAACCTTCGCGATCTGGATCTTCACCGAGTGCAAGAAGAAGTTCGCGAACTGCGACAGTTGCGCGCGCTTCATCGTAAGGGTGCAGAGCGCGCCCATCTTCAGGTCCCATTGAAACCGGAGTTACATCGTTCACTCTTGATCGGAATCTTTCTTTGCGCTCTTGCGAACTCGCGAAGGCTTCTTTTCTGCAACTGGTTCAACGGCAATACGTTCTGGAACATCAACCGGTGGTTGCTGTGAAGGAATGCGCGTTGCTGAACCTGTCCAGGCTGGACGTCGAGGCCAAGAGTTAACCTTCTTAAAGATCTGCGCAATCTCTTCTTTATTGAGCGTCTCTTTCTCAAGAAGTTGCAGCACCATCGCATCTAGAGTCACGCGGTTTTCAACCAAGATATCAAAGGCTTCTTGGTGTGCATTTTCAATGAACTTACGAATCTCAGCATCAACCGTGGCTGCAACGCTTTCAGAGTAATCACGTTGGTGTCCATAATCGCGACCCATAAATGGTTCTGATGCATCTGAGCCAAGTTTGATTGCGCCGATAGTTTCGGTCATTCCGTATTGCGTAACCATGGCGCGGGCTAGTGCGGTTGCCTTTTCAATATCATTTGATGCGCCAGTTGATGGGTCGTGGAAGATTAACTCTTCGGCAGCACGTCCTCCGAGTGAGTAAGCAAGTTGATCTAACAACTGATTGCGCGTTGTTGAGTACTTGTCATCATCTGGCAGAACCATTGTGTAACCAAGTGCGCGACCGCGCGGCATGATCGTAATCTTGTGAACCGGATCAGTATGCGGAAGTGCATGCGCAACAAGTGCGTGGCCCGCCTCGTGATAAGCGGTAACGCGACGTTCATCATCAGACATAATCCTTGATTTACGCTGCGGACCAGCCATTACACGATCAATTGCTTCATCGATCTGGCTATTTGAAATTACCTTCTTCTCTTCACGTGCGGCAAGAAGTGCGGCTTCGTTAAGAACGTTTGCTAGATCTGCACCGGTAAATCCTGGGGTGCGACGAGCATAAGTAATTAGATCTACTTCGTCTGAAAGTGGTTTGGTCTTGGCATGGACTTTTAGAATTTCTTCACGGCCCTTTAGATCTGGGCGATCAACTGCGATCTGGCGATCGAAACGACCTGGACGCAATAGCGCAGGATCTAGAACATCTGGGCGGTTAGTTGCTGCGATCAAAATAACTTGACCACCAGTTTCAAATCCATCCATCTCAACAAGAAGTTGGTTAAGTGTTTGTTCGCGTTCATCGTGACCGCCACCCATGCCGGCTCCACGTTGGCGACCAACTGCATCGATTTCATCTACGAAGACAATTGCGGGTGCATTGGTCTTTGCCTGCGCAAATAAATCACGAACTCGCGCAGCGCCAACACCAACGAACATTTCAACGAAATCTGAACCAGAGATTGAATAGAAAGGAACTTGCGCTTCTCCTGCTACTGCGCGAGCAAGAAGGGTCTTACCGGTTCCGGGAGGGCCATAGAGAAGTACGCCCTTTGGAATCTTTGCGCCAAGGAGTGCGTACTTAGGTGGGTTGGCTAAGAAATCTTTGATCTCTTCTAGTTCAGCGATCGCTTCATCAGCGCCCGCTACATCGGCAAAGGTATTTTGTGGAACATCGTTATCTTGTAATTTGGCACGAGATTTTCCAAATGAGAAGACGCGATTTCCACCTTGTGCACGGCTCATCAAGAAGAAGAACAGGAAGCCAATTAAGAGAATTGGGAATATTGAGAATAGAAAAGATAGAAATAGCGATTGTGATGGAACTTCAACAGTCCATCCCTTTACCGGTGAATTTGCGCTTAAAGCATCGATAAGTGTTGGCTCTTGGCGGGCAATATATGAGGCTTCAACTTTGCTATCGCCCTTGATTAATACGCCTGGCTTTAGGATCAAACGAATCTTCTGTGATCGATCAACCAAGACCGCAGATTCAACTTCAGATTGTGAAATTGCAGCGAGTGCGCGTGAAGTATCAATTTGGGTATAACGATTACCGGCGCCGGTAACTTGTCCAAAGATGGTGACAGCCAAGATCGCTGCAACTATCCAGAAGAGTGGACCACGAAAAATCTTTCCGGCGCGGGTAGTCGGAGCTTTCTTAGGGGTCTTCTTATCGCTCTTAGGCGCTGTGGAACTTTTCTTCTTCAGCAAATTCTTGCCAGCAATTTTCTTCTTTTCCATTAGCGAGAGCGCCGTTCTTACGAGTACATGTGCTTTGCGAGCACACCGATAAAGGAGAGGTTGCGATACTTCTCGTTGTAATCAAGTCCGTAGCCAACTACGAAATCTTTAGGAATATCGAAGCCGACGTATTTGCAATCGACTTCAACTTTTGCAGCCTCTGGTTTACGCAGAATCGCGAGAATTTCAACACTGGCTGCGCCACGTGACATTAGATTTGCGCGTAACCAAGAAAGAGTTAAACCAGAATCAACAATATCTTCAACGATCAAGATATTGCGGCCAGTGATATCGCGATCTAGATCTTTAAGAATACGAACCACGCCACTTGATTTTGTGCCAGAGCCGTATGAAGAAACCGCCATCCAATCCATTTCAATATGGCGTTGCATCGCGCGAGTCAGATCTGCCATCGCCATGATTGCACCTTTAAGAACACCTACAAGAAGTAAGTCGCGGTCCTTGTAATCTGCATCAACGCGCGCTGCAAGCTCTGCAACTTTTTCGCGAAGTTGATCTTCAGTAACGATTACGCGTTCTACATCTGTGCCGACTGCAGCTAGATCCACTTAAGGACTCCTTCATGTGGTTATGAGGCGATCAATTTGGACGGGCCAAGAGCGAAAGTCTGCCCGAAATCCGGGCAACCTTCACACCACCCGGCAGGCTCGCCTCCCCTTGCCCGCGCCAAGAAGTGACCAGCGCCTCAACGGCAGCGAGGTGATCTGCGCTTATTGAGCCGCTGGGAGCCCCTGCTGCATAGATCGCGGCCCTCAAAATTCGGGATCGGATAGCTCTTGGGAGTTCGGCAAGAGCTGCACAATCTAGATCTTCCAAGTCCACTCGAGAAATAACTGCCTGCGCCATCTCATCTAAGGCATCAGCATCATCGCGCAAGATCGCTGCGCTGCGCGAAAGCGCTGCTGCGATGCCTGGACCGATCTCTGACTCCATAACTGGTAAAACTTTGTTGCGAACTTTAACTCGCGTGAACTTTTCATTTTCGTTATGTGGATCGCTCCAGGGTTGCAGCTCTGCTTCAGCACATGCCGCAACAGTTTGCTCGCGAGTAAGGTTCAAAAGCGGTCGCGCGTACTTTCCATTAACAACTGCCATTCCAGAAAGTGAACGCGTACCAGAGCCGCGCGTTAATCCGAGCAGAACTGTTTCGGCTTGATCATCGCGAGTATGTCCTAGGAAAATTTGCGAAGCACCAAATGCATGTGCGACTGAATCAAGTGCTTCATAACGTGCAGCGCGGGCATCGGCTTCTAAACCAGATTTTTCTACGACATCAACTTTTTCAATCAAAACTTCTTGATATCCCATATCTTTTAGAGCGCTTTGCACTTTCTTAGCTTGATCTGCTGAACCACTTTGTAATTGATGATCAACGGTTACGCCAATTAAGGTGATTGCTAAAGCCGGAGCTTCTTTGCCAAGTGCATAAGCAAGCGCAAGAGAATCTGCACCACCCGATACTGCAACTAGCGCACAATCACCAGCGGTTAGGTTTTCTAAGAATGGACGGACAGCGTTTCGTAGGTCAACGAGCGCGCTGGTCATGCGCTAACTCTAGACCCGACCACCAAATGGCATAAGTCCTTTAACGCTGTAGATATTCGAATAGAGCAGGCCTTTCCCCTTTGAATTGGCCTCCCACATCATTCCGTTACCAGCATAAATAGTGATGTGGTGGATCGATGAAATTGTTCCTTTATATGAATAGAACAATAGATCTCCTGGAACAAGTTCATTTAAAGATACATGCTTGGTATATCCCGCATAAAGCGATGAGTTTAAGCGATCCCAATTTGGCCAACCGAGGCCTGCTGCTTTGTAAGCGGCGTAGACCAAGCCAGAACAATCGAATGAGTTTGGTCCTTCCGAACCCCAGATATATGGCTTGCGTGCTAAAACCTGCTTCTTTGCGAAAGCGACCGCAACTGCACGTTGTTCTTCAGTTGTGCGGATCGTTGAACGTCCCTTAAATCCGGTATCTGCCCAAACCTTTTTCTGGCCAGAAGTATTAGCTGCGGTATTAGCAAGACTTTCTTCAAGGAGTGCAAGTGCACGTTGTTGTTCAAGCGTAATTCGTACTTTTTTTGCGCTAGCAAGTTCGCGCGCCAACTTATCTTGAATCGCTTGCAACTTATCTACTTCTTTTTGTTGCAGGGCTTTTGCATCATCTGCAACTTTTTTAGCCCCCGCAACTTTTGCAGTTGCCGTTTCTTGCACAACTTTTGCCGCATCGGCCTTTACCTTTGCATCGCGCGCAACAATTTCTGCAGCTTTGTAGCGATCGAGCGCCATCGTGTTCTGCACACCCAACTTATCCAAGGTTGAAATCTGATCAATTAAATCTTGTGGACCATTAGCACTGAGAAGCGGTTCAATATCAGTCATCGATCCACCCATTATGTAAGCGTTTGTGGCGAGTTTTCCGATGACGCGATGTGCTTGAGCAACTGCCTCTTGCGTCTGGCGAGCATATTCAGCGGCGGCAACGGCGGCAGCAGTTGCTACAGCGAGTTCACGCTTTGCCTTTACATATAACGCCTGTGCTGCATTTGCTTTGGCGGTTAAAGTTCGAAGAGTTTGATTGGCTGCCGCTAATTTCTTCGCGGCTACATCGGCGGCTTTTTTCTTCGCGGCTTCAGCTTTCTTCGCCGCCTCAATCTGCGCCAGAGTTGGTTTCGGAGTTGCTGCGATGGCAGGAGTAATCGGTAGCGCGAGCCCAAAAATCAAGGCTAGCGCTAGCGCTTTTCTGCGATGCAACACAAAACCCCCAAGTGTTCAGCCCCCAGAATAAGTGAGCAACCTGTGGAACTCCGTCAAAAGGTAGTGAGTGTCGCTAGTTGGCTACATCTCGTTTTGTGAATAGAACGGTGGCTATTACCAGAGCAATTCCAACATAAATCCCAGAAAGCGAAAGTGCATGGGTATAACTAATTGTCTCGGTACCGCCGGCAGCAACTGTTGCCAACTGACTTCCGGGCAACCATTCCAAAGTACTTGATTTAACCGCGCCGACAATATTTTCTACAATCAATAGCCACAGTACGCCAAGTGAAATTGAGCTGATCGGTGAACGTAAGAGAATTCCCAGAACCATGCCGATGATTCCAAAACCTAAGATCGAGATGAATACATTGAGCAGAGTTTTCGCTATTTCGATACGTCCATCGCTATTGAACCAAAGCGTGGTGCTGACATCCTTTGTTCCTGCAAGCACATAGGAGACTCCGATTGAAATCACTGCACCAACGAGTGTCATAATGACCGCAAAGGCTTTCATCGATGCCAATTTTCCGATCAATAAGCGGATACGCCCCGGTTGACGCACCAATAAATTGCGCAGCGTTCCGAGTGAGTATTCCTGAGCGGTTTGAGCGGCAAATACACAGAGTGCGATGATTCCGAGCAGGTTTCCGATACTTGTAAATGCTTGTGTAGAACCACTTGGTAAGGCGAGCATTTCGCGGGTAATTCTCACACCACGGTCGCCATTGCCTTGTGGGGAATCGATAAGTAAGAAGAGAAGTGAAGAAACCAAGATGCTAAAGAATGCAACTGCCCCCATAGTTCCTAGAAGCAAAGTAGGACGTCGTAATTTGCGCCATTCGGCAAAGAAGATTCTAGTTAGGCTGCCGATCATTTCTGATCTCCTGTCATTTCAAAGAATGTTTCTTCGAGGTTGGGTAGTTGCGGTGAAAGCTGGGTAAGTAGTATTCCGGCCTCGAATGCCAACTTATTTAGAACTCCCGCCCATTCTGCAGGTCCTTCAATATGTGCAACTCCATCGCGAATATGTGCCTTATGTCCTGCGCCTTCGGCAAGAGAAATAATTTTTTCTAGGTCGTCTTTATTCTCTGTTTTAACGAGCATATATGGTTGCTGCGCATCGAAGAGGTCTTGCATCGCGCCCGCAAAAACTACTTCTCCCTTTCGCAACATAACCAAGTACTCACTAATGATTTCTAACTCTGAAAGTAAATGTGATGAGACAAATACTGTTGTACCGCCATCTGCGAGCGAGCGAAGAAGCTGGCGAATCTCTTGAATTCCTTCAGGGTCTAATCCATTAGTTGGTTCATCTAAAATCAAAAGCTTTGGATTTGGCAGAAGCGCAGCTGCGATACCTAAGCGCTGTTTCATACCAAGTGAGTAAGTTTTGTACTTTGATTTTCCACGATCTGCCAGCCCAACTTGTGCGAGTAATTGATCTACGCGTTCAAGTGGAAAGCCTCCGAGGGTTGCTAGAACTTTTAGATTCTCAGCCCCGGATAGAGCAGGATAGAAAGCAGGGCCTTCGATCATCGCTCCTACCTGAGAGAGATATTTTTCTGGAGATGTAATCGGCTCACCCAAGATGCGTCCTGTTCCACCGCTAGGTGAGATAAGTCCGAGCAACATGCGGATCGTCGTCGTCTTGCCAGCGCCATTTGGGCCAACAAATCCGCAGATCGTTCCAGCTGGTACTTGAAAATTGGTGTGGGAAACGGCAAAGCCAGAGTCATATTTCTTACTTAAATCGCTGACTGATATCGCTAATTGAGGCATGTACTCAATATAGCAATTGCACCTTAGAATTCTCGGTGTGAGTAATGAGATCTGGGGTTATCAACCAACCAATCAACGGCCTGCGCCAGATTGGGAAATCAACCCTCAAACTGCAGCAGTGCGTGCTGGTCTTGCTCGTTCTGGTTTCGGCGAAACTTCTGAGGCGCTCTATTTAAATAGTGGCTTTACATATTCCTCCGCGCAAGAAGCATTCGATGCATTCGCAGATGAGACAGATCATTATTTATATAGCCGTTTCCATAATCCGACAGTGCAGATGTTTGAAAAGCGTTTGGCTGCAATTGAGGGCGCTGAATATTGCGTTGCAACAGGTTCTGGAATGTCCGCCATGTTTGCTTCCGTTGCATGTCTTGTTAAAGCTGGAGATCACGTAGTCGCATCAGCTGCGATGTTTAGTTCTTGTCACGTTGTATTAACTGAGATATTGCCTAAGTGGGGCGTTACCGTTGAACTCGTAAAGGGAAATGACTCAGCAGTTTGGGCTGCTGCCTTAAGCAAACCGACAAAAGTGGTCTTTATCGAATCTCCGAGTAATCCTTTAATGGAGATCGTTGATATCCGTATGGTTAGCGATCTGGCTCATAAAGTTGGCGCCACTGTGATCGTTGATAACGTTATGGCTTCTCCGGTTTTGCAGAAACCTCTGGAACTCGGCGCAGATGTAGTTATGTACTCAGCAACAAAACATATCGATGGTCAAGGTCGCGTACTTGCTGGCGCTGTTCTTGGTTCCTTCTCTTATATTCATGAACATTTAATTCCATTTAATCGCCACACTGGTCCATCACTAAGTCCGTTCAACGCATGGGTGCTTTTGAAATCTTTGGAAACTATGGAGATGCGCGTTCAACGTATGTGTGAAAATGCCCATGCGATCGCTGAATTTCTAGAGACTCGCAAAGAGATTAAATCTGTTAAATACCCAGGGCTAAAGTCGCATCCAGATTATGTAACTGTTCAGAAGCAAATGACTGGCGGCGGTAGCACAATCGGGATCGAATTTGCCGGCAGCCAGAAAGAAGCTTTTGCCTTTATGGATGCGCTGCGAATTATTGATATCTCTAACAATTTAGGCGATAGCAAATCACTTATTACCCACCCATCTTCTACAACTCATCGCCGTTTAGCGCCAGATGTTCAAGCCGAGATGGGTATTACTCCTTCAGTGCTTCGCCTGTCAGTTGGGCTAGAGCATGTAGATGATTTGATAAAGGATTTGACTCAAGCCTTTAAAAGTTGAGCTGCAACAAGCAAAACAGATAGCAGGCTCAAGTAAGTAATAGACCACTGAAAAATCTTTCCTGCAGTTTTCTCGTAATTTACTGATTTTTCATTTAATCCGCCGAGTTGAGCGGCGAAAACTATTCCGAGTGCAACTGTTACCGCCATCGCCCAGTTCTGTAGCTCTGCATTAATTATTAGCGCTACTGACGAAGCAATCATGGCAATTGTATAGATCCACATCTGACGAAGTAGATGAGTCTTACTCGCTACAACTGGCAGCATCGGAATATGCGCGGCAGCGTAGTCGTCCTTATATTTGATTGCTAAAGCCCAGAAATGTGGCGGTGTCCAGAAGAAAATTACTAAGAAGAAAGACCACGCAGTGACTGAGAGCGAATTTGTAACCGCAGCCCAACCGATTAGCGCTGGCATACATCCGGCTGCGCCGCCCCAAACAATATTCTGCGGAGTACGCTTCTTTAGCAAAATTGTGTAAACCCAAACGTAAAACACAATTGCGATAGCAGTAAGTGCGGTAGTAAGTGCGTTTGTGTAGAACAGAAAAATTAGTAGCGAAAAAGCCCCAATGAGTGTTGCAAAAATTAACGCTTCAGGTTTTGTAAGTACTCCAGTTGCAAGTGGACGCTTTGCCGTGCGCTTCATTAATTTATCTGATTCGGATTCGATCACCATGTTAAATGCATTTGCACTTCCGGCAGCGAGAGTTCCACCAATTAAAGTTGCCATGGTCAAGGTGAGCGAAGGCAAACCTTCTTTTGCTAAAACCATCGCAGGAAGAGTTGAAACCAATAAAAGCTCGACTACGCGCAACTTCATGAGGTCTACAAATCCGCGGACCTTTACTGAAGTATTTACGCGTGAATTCGTGGACACAGGCACAGATTACTCAGCATTAATGTGCCGCGTTCTCATGGTCCTCTAAGTAAGGGCACCTATTGTGCGTATCAACGCTAAAACTTGCTATCAAAGATAGGGATATGACCAATGACACCTCCAAAGAAGCCCGACTGGATGGAGATCGCCGATAACGATGGCGGTTCCAATAATCTGGCGCCTCTTGCAAAGAAGAGCCGTCCGCTCGTAGTTGCAATGGCTGCGCTGACTCTTACCTTTGGTGGCGCAGTTGTAGCCCAGACATATCAAGGTGGCTCTAGTGATACTCAGCAACCTTCACTGGTTCAAGCATCTCAATCTGCGGCTATTGCAACACCTCTAATGAGCGCAGGTACTCCAAATTCAACTTCTCCAAATTTAGTTCAATCCATGCAAGCTCCTTCGATAAAGACGCCTTCGATCGGCGCTAGCGCCGCTCCGGCGATCGCTATCCCACCAAATATGAACGGTGGAGATGATGACGGTGGAGATGATGACGATGATGATGAGGACGAAGATGAGGATGACAACGAAGACGATGATCGTGACGATCATTAAAGCCAGTAAAGTTGGCGAGTGCCCCGCAAACTAGTTAAAAAGATTTCGCTGACAGTTGCCTGTCTTCTTTTAACGACAATCGCTAGCCCGGTTAGCCCTGCTAATAGCCAAGAACTAACGGCTGCGAAAAAAATTATGTTGGTAAAGACAATTACCGGTGCGATTGCGCCTAAATCGGTTGAAGCGTCAAATAGCGGTTTAGTTAGCGCACACAACATGATGTATCGCCATAGCGTGACGCTCTACAACGCGCAGACAATGGAGCTCGAGGCCACGATTCCTGATTCGGTAAAGCTCTCCGACTTTGGCTACTCGAAATATTCTGGAACATATAAAGGATCACCTGTAGAAGGCGCCTTTTCTCCTGATGGTAATTATCTTTACTTCACCAATTATGCGATGTATGGCAAAGGTTTTAATCGAGAAGGAACTGACACTTGTTCTCCTAGCGATAACTACGATAAAAGTTTTCTATCGCGCGTAGATCTTTCAACTAAGAAAATTGATGCCATCTATCCTGTCGGTTCAGTTCCTAAGGTTGTTAAAGTCTCACCGGATAATAAATATATTCTCGTATCAAATTGGTGTTCTTATACAGTCTCAATTATTTCTGTTGAAGAGCAAACGGTCATAAAGACGCTAAAGATTGGGCGCTATCCGCGGGGCATCGCAATTACCAACGATAGTAAATTTGCCTATGTTGCCGAGATGGGTGGAAACCGAATCCACCAGATCAACCTCGAAGATTTCTCCGTTAACTACATTCCAATCGGATCAAACCCTCGTGCAATCGTGCTCTCCCCAGATAACTCAAAGCTTTATGCAACTTTAAATATCTCTGGAAAAGTGATTGCTTGGGACTTAGCTACAAATACGGCGATAAAGAGCGTGGCTACTGGAAAATCTGCACGTAGTTTGGCGATCTCAACAGATGGCTCAGCGCTTTATGTAGTCAATTTTAGAAGCGGGACTTTATCCGTCATCAGTACAGAAACGATGAAAGTCTTACAGAACATGAAAGTCTGTAGCGAACCTATCGGAGTTACCTACGACCAAACCGAATCAAAAACCTGGGTGGCTTGTTACGGCGGTTCAATTAAAGTATTTGCACCTCAGTAACAACAGTTGCACTTTCAGGTACAGGAATAGCAAGCGGTGCGGCAATCTTGGCTAAATAACGATCTAAAGTCTTACGTGCGCGATCGCTAGCCGAGTTAGTTCGACGGATCTTGTCGGCGATGATTACAAATGCGTATTCACGATCGCCAGATTGCACATAGCCAGCAAGGCTTACCGTGCCGGTAAGAGTGCCGGTCTTTGCCTTAACCAAACCAACCGCATCTGGAGCCGTCTCGATATAGCGATTTCGTAGCGTTCCACTTTCTCCACCGACCGGAAGGCTCTCAATCAACCTTGAAAGAACCGGATCGGAATGAATTTTGTAGAGCAGTTGTGCAAGTGCGTGTGCAGTAACTTTATTCTGTCGCGACAAACCACTGGCATCGATAACGACTATCTGCGCTGGATTTATCCCAAATGAAATCAATATCTCTGCAAAGGTAACCGCTACGCCTTCATCGTTAAATTCGTTACCGGCATACTTTGCTGCGATCTTAGCCATGCGTTCTGAAAGTTGGTTATCACTCCAAAGCAAGAACCAATCAAGCATCTTTATCACTTGTGGTGATTCTGAAGTTAAAATCTCTTGGCTAACTAATGAAGACGCCTTTTCATCGCTTACTTTGATAAAAGCAGCGGTAACTCCACGCTTCTTGTAGAAGGCTTTATAACTTGCAACTTCGTTGGCATAGATACCGTTGTAATAAACCTTTAACTTCTTTATCGAACCGCCTGAGCTCTCTTTAACTTTACTCAGGCTATTAAAGGCAATTCGTGGAAAAGAAGTGCGCTTCATCTTTGTTGCAACCCGATGATCCATCGAAATCCAAGGATCAAATTCGCCATCGATAACTATTGAATCAGGGACCGTGCCGAGTGAAACTCGAGTTGTAAAGACCTGGTCAGGTTGTAAGTGTTTTAAGGTGGCTGCGGCGGCAAGAATCTTCATTGTCGAAGCAGGCTTACGTTGCGAAAATGCATTTGATTCAAAGACAACTTCGCCAGTGCTTACATCAATTAGCGATACCGATGGATTACTTAACTCTGGCTCTACCGCTAGCCGCGAGAAAACGCTGGCTGCTGAAATGGGATCAAATGCAGAAGTGCTAGGCGTTATAGCCAATGCAGCTGCGGTGAGCAGCGCAGCGCGCTTAACAAAACTATTCATTTAGCGCTTAGTTACCCGACTGTGGCGATGAGAATGTTGAGAACTGTCAGGCCAATTAACGTTAGCCAGATGCTCTTCTTTAATTCGCTCTTCTTAACGTTGATATAGCTAATTACAAGAATGGCTAGAACTACCAAGAGCTTTATTCCAACTTTGGTGTGATCCAGGGTCTCATCTGGCTTTGCCGATGAGTAGGTACCGACTAGAACGAGACCAGCAAGAAGTGCAGTAGCGGCAGAATGAATCACGCCTTTGGAAAGTTTGCGAGGGGTTTTATTTATTTGAAGAAGAAGTAGAACAAGAATTCCGGCGATCGCCAACATATGCGCGATATATGCGATCAGAAATACAGTCTCCATAATTATTAGCCCTTTCTAGCCTTTCTTGCATATTAAGTTTAGAGTGCGCACATGGAAATAAATACACCTGCCACGATCGGCCCAGGAGAATTTTTTCCTGTTGTAGGTGTTGGTCCTCATGAAAAACCTTGGCCAACAGGTGCTCAATATGACTCAGAATTGCTCGAGAATGGTGATCGTCGCAATGTTCTAGATCATTATCGATATTGGTCTGTAGAAGCCATTGTTGCTGATCTAAATACCAAGCGCCATAAACTGCATATCGCTATTGAAAATTGGCAACATGACTTAAATATCGGTTCGGTGGTTCGAACCGCAAATGCTTTCAACGTTTCAGCGGTGCATATCGTTGGAAAACGTGACTGGAATAAGCGTGGCGCAATGGTTACAGATAGATACCTAACCGTTATTCATCACCCCACAATCGTCGACTTTGCCACTTGGTGTAAAGAAAATAACCTGCCGATTATTGGAATCGATAACGTCCCGACTTCTAAACAACTTGAAGGAGCGCAACTACCTGAATCTTGCGTGCTTTTATTCGGACAAGAAGGCGCCGGAATGTCAGATGAAGGTATTGAAGTCTGCGAAGTGCTCTATGAGATACGCCAATATGGATCTACTCGTTCCATGAACGCTTCAGCTGCTGGCGCTATTGCGATGTATCACTGGGCGCTGCAACACCTACCGCGTTAACTCTTGCAGCAACCCATCTATCGCGCGTTCCACCATTCCGAGAACTTCTTCGAATGCCGAATCAGGTAGCGAATAAGGATCTGGGACTTCGCGATCGCCAGCAATTGTGTAATCAAAGTCGCGCAAGAAATGAACTTTGCCATGCAGTTCTTGATCTTCAGTAAGCGACAAAACATTTCGGTGGTTGCTGCGATCCATCACCAAGATCAAATCAGATTTCTCCATTCGTGCAGCAGTCATTTCCGACGCGATGTGATCGAACTTGTAACCTGCTGCTTCCCACGTTTTCTTGGAAGGCGGATTTGGTCCTTCACCTACATGCCAATTTGAAGTTCCCGCACTATCGACCAAAATTTTCGGTTCGGTCCAAGAAGAAGTTCTGTTTGCTAAGACCGCTGCCGCCATTGGAGATCTACAAATATTTCCTAGACAGACCATGGTGATTAAAAGTTCATCGCGATTTCGCAGATGAGATAGATCGGGCACGAGTTATTTAGTCGCCTAAATCTTCCGAGACGGGAACATCTTCCATCGCCTCGCGCACTGCAACCAAGCGACGGTCGATTTCATCTGCTTCAGCCATACGACCAAGGTCGCGAAGCACCTTTGTCATACGGGTTTCGATATCAACAATAAGTTCGAAATCCTTCGGTTCTTCTTCAGAAATAATCTGCAGAACTCCATCTAGCGTCGCCAGACCTTCATCGAGTTTTCCGAGTAGAACTTCGGCTTTACCGTATTCGTAGAGCGCAAAGGTTTCGCGGCGGTGATCATGGCCGGTTTCAAATACATCAATCGCCTTGCGTGCAGATTCGATCGCTTTTTCGCCATCGCCGAGTTCGATATAGCAAGAGGCGATCTTCTGATCGCAGCGTGCAACCTGGATAACTTCTTTCTCGGTTTTAAAGATTAAACGCGCTTCTTTAAAAGTTGTGATCGCTTGGTCGTACTGCTTTAGCTCACGATATGCGCAACCAAGCAAGTGGAGATCATTAGCGGCACCGATTTGATTTCCATCAACTAGATGCTCTTGCGCACATTCATCCATGATCTCGACAACTTTTACAAAGTTCTTTGAGGCATACCACCACTCGCCTAATGTGCAGGCAAGTTCGAGTGAAAGTGGAGATTTGCTCTCGCGCAAAATTTCCACGGCCTTACTCATCGCAGTGGCCGCTTCATCCATACGCTTTAACTGATTTAAGTTATAACCAATTGCAGAGTAAGCCTGCGCAAGTCCTTCGCTAGATTCAGTAGCGCCGAGTTCAGAGAAGATATCGCGCGCAGTTTCGGCGAGAGCGAGCGCTTCGTCATATTGGCCGCGCGCAAAGATGCGAGCGCTTAGTTCGTAGTAAGTATTGGCACGATCGGCGCCATGGACTTCTGGAATGCGATCCCAGAGCATCTCTTCTGTTACGAGCTCGTCCTGACCGTCATCATCGCTCATGGCGGCAACGCTACTCTGAAAGGCCTATTTATGAGCGTTATAAACCGCAGCGGCAGGCACCGGCCGAAACAGTTTCGCTCAATTTTTGCAGATGCGAACCATTTGCATCTGTCTTACAATTGAGACATGCATATCCCCGACGGCTTTATCGACCTGCCTACCTCAGCCGCCTTCGCCGCGGTAGCCGCAGCAGGTGTTGCCATCTCCATCCGTGGCGCAAAGTCATCGCTAGATGAGAAGACCGCACCACTTGCCGGACTTACCGCAACATTTATCTTCGCGGTACAGATGCTCAACTTCCCTGTCGCTGCCGGAACTAGCGGACACTTACTTGGCGCAGGACTTGCTGCAGTATTGATTGGTCCTTATGCAGCCACTTTGGCGATAACAATTGTTTTGATCTTGCAAGCCCTTCTCTTTGCAGATGGGGGCTTAAGCGCACTTGGATTAAGTATCTTCAATATGTCACTTGTTGCCGTCTGGTTTGGTTACGGCATATTTCTCTTGGTTAAAAAGATTGCACCGAAGAAGAAGCTTTCAATCAGCATCGCAGCGGCAATCGCTGCGTTGTTATCTGTGCCAGCTGCTGCTGCGGGATTTGTTCTGCAATATGCAATCGGTGCCAATGCCACATTCTCAGTCTCTGCAGTCTTTACTGCGATGATTGGCACTCATCTGCTTATTGGAATCGGTGAAGCGTTGATTACCTTCTTCGCAGTTGGAGCGGTTCTAGCTAGTCGCTCGGATTTGGTTTACGGATACAAGAACGAGAGCTCCAAACTAGAGATTCGCGCCAACTAATGAAGCAGAAGACTTTTTTGATTACTGGTTTTATCGCATCGCTATTTCTTGCAGGTATCGTTTCGTACTACGCCTCCTCAAGCCCAGATGGCCTAGAAAAAGTTGCTGGCGATATTGGTTTTGTTGATACCGCAAAAGAGAACACCAATAGCGAAGGAATACTTGCTGACTATGGCGTCAAGGGCGTAGATAACCAGCGCCTTTCAACGGGTGCAGCAGGTGTAATTGGAGTCGTTGCCACGGGAGCAATATCAACTGGTCTATTTGCCTTAATTCGACGTAAATCTGGTGGAAAAAATAAAACTTCAAACACCTGAACTCGATCTCGTACACACCCATGGCCACCACCACGGCCACGATGTAGGCGAGCGACTCTACTTACACCGCCATTCGGTAGCTCATTCACTGCCCTCGCATGTAAAGATTCTGACCGTTCTTGCTTTCATCTCAATCTCTGTGGCAACGCCAATCACTCGCTGGCCCGCATTTATCGCTTTTTTTAGCCTGCTTATCTTCACAGCGCTGATGAGCAAAATTCCGCTGCTTCTCCTCTTTAAGCGCGCGCTAATTGAAATTCCCTTTGTCTTCTTCGCAATCTTGATGCCATTTTTTGGTGAAGGCGAAAAGTTCTCCATCTTTGGCGTAATGGTTTATCGCGATGGTTTGCTGGCAGGTACTTCAATTGTTGTTAAGGGAACGCTTGGCGTATTAGCTGCGGTAATTCTTTCAACGACAACTACCGCCCGCGAAATTCTGCGTGGCTTAGAAAAACTAAAACTTCCAATGATCATGGTTCAGATCGCCTCATTTATGTTGCGCTATATCAATGTGATTAGCGATGAGATGGAGCGGATGAAAGTTGCCCGCGAATCACGTGGTTTTATTGCAACAGGAATTAAACATTGGAAAGTTTTAGCAACCGCAGCCGCCGCACTCTTTATTCGCTCTTACGAGCGCGGTGAACGAGTTCACTTAGCGATGCTTTCTCGAGGTTTCGATGGCGCACTCCCATCGCTAGATTCTCATTCCGTAACGTCACGTGAATGGTTAACCGCGCTATCAGTTCCTGGTCTCGCCTTAATTGCTTCAATAACCGCATCACTGATTGGTTGGTAGAAATGTCTAACGTCCCAAGCCTGCAGATTACCGAGCTGGCATTCGCTTATCCCGATGGCAATCAAGCTTTGTATGGTGTGAACCTAAAAATCCAAAAAGGTGAGCGCGTTGCTCTGCTAGGTCCTAACGGCGCTGGCAAGACAACACTGGTTATGCATATGAATGGAATTCACCCAACGATGCAAGGTGAAGTCCGTATTTCTGGTGAGCTTGTAGATAGCAAGAACAAGGAATCACTCAAAGCGATTCGTTCCAAAGTAGGAATCGTCTTTCAAGATCCCGATGATCAATTGTTTATGCCTACTGTTGGAGAAGATGTGGCCTTTGGCCCATACAACATGGGGCTCCGCGGTGAAGCGCTAGATAAAGTAGTTGCAGATGCTTTGACTCAAGTTGGCATGATCGATTTCATCGATCGCCCACCGCACCATTTATCTTTCGGACAGCGCCGCCGTGTTGCTGTTGCAACAGTGCTTGCGATGAAGCCTGAGATCTTGGTTCTTGATGAACCATCTTCTAACTTAGATCCTGCTAGCAGGCGCGAACTTGCAGATATCTTGCGTTCGCTAGATATCACGATCGTCATGGTTACCCACGATCTGCCTTACGCCTTCGAGCTCTGCGAGCGTTCGGTGATTCTCTCTGGCGGCATCATTGTCGCCGATGACAAGACAGGCCAGATTCTCAACGATGAGAAGCTACTTAAATCGCATCGACTAGAACTACCGGTCGGGTTCTCGTTTAAGTAAACCCTTCACAACTTTACTTAACTGCGAAGGTTCT
>Ga0315903_10000328_pt1 | contig 70599 bp, 63 predicted proteins | sample LakEriMetagenome_7_FD_203524 | JGI IMG/M metagenome (GOLD analysis project Ga0315903, IMG submission 203524) | Freshwater fungal communities from buoy surface, Lake Erie, Ohio, United States - Buoy 2 MA119 | ecosystem: Environmental > Aquatic > Freshwater > Lake | place: USA: Lake Erie, Ohio... | reverse complement strand
TTGACAAACCTTGCTGAAGATCAAATTGGGTCTTGCCCCGAGTGTCAGGCCATGATCATCCAATGATTGAAAACGTAATCATCGAAGCCGATGGCGGTTCAAGGGGTAACCCAGGACCTGCAGGAAGTGGAGCACTGGTTATCGATGCTGTAAGCGGAAAGATTCTCGCTGAGGCGGCAATTTTCCTTGGTGTTGCAACAAATAATGTGGCCGAGTATCGTGCAGTAATCGCTGGCCTTGAGTTGGTGAGAGAGCTTGCTCCTAAAGCCAGTGTGTTGGTTCGAATGGACAGCAAACTTGTAGTTGAGCAGATGTCGGGTCGTTGGAAGATAAAACATCAATCAATGGCTGAATTGAGCCGAGAACTTCAGGAACAAATTGCTGGAATAGAAATCTCCTTCGAATGGATTCCAAGAGAGCAGAATACTAGAGCTGATGCTCTTGCCAACGAGGCTATGGATGCCGAGCAGAGTGATATTCGTAAATTCATCGCAGAGCCGGGCACGTCGTCGATAAATGTAGTGTCAAGCGCAGCAAAATCACGAGTGGTCGACATCGAATACAACCCGCTCATGCCATCGTCAGTTAGAGCGCCAAGAAACATTACGAAGAAACTGACCACCATCGTTCTGGTCCGTCACGGAAGAACCCCTTTTACCGAAAGTCATCGCATTTCAGGTCGAGGTGGAGAAGATCCTTCACTTTCAGAATCTGGAATTCTTGATGCTAACAAAGCGGCCGAAGAGATAGCAAAAATCGGTTCGACGGGCCTGCTGCAAAAAGTAGCGGCTCCAACTGCAGTTATTTCATCTCCATTAGCCCGCACTAGAGAAACCGCAAGAATACTTGCACTAAAGCTAGGTATCGAGGAAAGCGTTTTAGACGATTTGGCAGAGATCTCCTTTGGTGCATGGGATGGTTACACCAACGAAGAAGTGGCAACGAATTGGCCGGAGGAGTATGAGAACTGGCGAGGAGATGTTCAAGCTGCTCCACCCGGCGGTGGTGAATCTATAAAAGAATTTGATCGAAGAATTCAAAAGGCCAAGAAAACTCTGCTTGAGCAGTATGAGGGGCAAACAATACTGGTGGTCAGCCATGTAATGCCGATTCGTGGATTTATTCGAGCAGCCATTGATGCAGACTGGCCTGCATACTGGCGAATTAGCCTCTCGCCATGTTCAATCACGGTTCTTCGGTTCTGGGGAGAAGAAGCAGCTGAGGTTAGTGTCGTAAATTACTCTGGTCATCTCTGATTCGCTGGGCTACTCTTGATTTGGAAGGGTCGGCCAGACGGTCGCGGCAGGTAAAACTGACGAGGAACGTCCGGGCTCCAAAGAGCGAAGTGGTGGGTAACACCCACTCGGTGCGAACCGCAAGAAAGTGCAACAGAAAGTAAACCGCCACGAAAGTGGTAAGGGTGAAACGGTGGTGTAAGAGACCACCAGTACTCTAGGTGACTAGGGTAGCTAGGTAAACCTCGCTTGGAGCAAGGTCATATAGAAGACGTTTGAGAGCTGCTCGCTCGAGTCTTCGGGTAGACCGCTTGATGACAGTGGTAACACTGTTGCTAGATAGATGGCCGTCACCGAAAGGTACAGAACCCGGCGTATCGGCCGACCCCTCCATCTAATCGACAGAGTTCTTTCTAGCCCAGTGGGCAGCGCCTAGTATGCCAGCGCTATTTCTATTTTCAGCGGGCACGATCGGTGTTTTCAGTTTTAGTAGCGGAAGGAATGCTTCATGTTCCTTGGAAACCCCACCGCCGACAATAAAAAGATCCGGGGAAAATAAAGCTTCTAACTTAGAAAAATACTTTTGCAGGCGTTTAGCCCATTGTTCAAAACTTAGGTTATCTTTTTCCTTTGCCGCAAACGAGGCCATGCTCTCGTAGTCGACGCCGTCAATTTCCAGATGCCCGAGTTCTGAGTTTGGTATGAGTTTGCCATTGTTGATAAGTGCCGTTCCAATCCCAGTGCCGAGAGTTGCCATGATGATCAGGCCACGCTTGTCTTTAGCCGCTCCGAATTTGGCTTCAGCTAATCCAGCAGCATCGGCGTCATTCAGCACGTGGACGGTTCTTTTGAGTTCCTTCTCAAATAATCGATCAGCATCCAGGCCGATCCATTCCTTGGATACATTTGCCGCAGACATGGTGACGCCGTGGCTGACTACCGCAGGAAAACAAATCCCAACAGGCAATCCATCAGAGTTAGGAAGTCTGCTAATTAGATCTCGCAAAGTAGCAGCGATTGCCTTAGGGGTTCCGCCTTCGGGTGTGGCGTAGCGAATTCTTTCAGAGAGCAGCCGTCCTCGTTTTAGATCAACCAAAGCACCTTTTATTCCGGTGCCACCGATGTCTATGCCGATTGCTTTTTTACTCATCGCACTCCCTATGCCAAGGTTAGTATTTCTGCACCGGATTCAGTTACCACAATGGTGTGTTCGAACTGGGCGGTGATGCTTTTATCAGCCGTGACAACGGTCCAGCCGTCGTCCCACATTTTCCATTTATGAGTGCCTAGTGTCAGCATCGGTTCAATAGTAAAAACCATGCCTACCTCCATCACATCGTCATACTGCGGGGCAGAGTCATAGTGCGGAATAATAAGTCCACTGTGAAAAGCTTCACCAATTCCGTGACCGGTGAAATCCCTAACCACACCGTATCCAAAGCGCTTAGCGTATGCCTCGATTGTTCTTCCAATTAGATTCACCTGTCGACCAGGTGCAACAGCTGAAATCCCACGATTGAGGGCTTCTCTTGTTCTCTCAACTAGAAGCTTCACCTCTTCTGAAACCTCACCAACTAGGAAGGTCTGATTGCTATCACCGTGGAAGCCATCGAGATAGGCAGTAATGTCGATGTTTACTATGTCACCGTCATTTAGCTTCGTATCATCAGGTATGCCGTGGCAAATAACTTCATTGATTGAGCTGCAGATGGATTTCGGGTAACCCCGGTAGCCGAGTGTTGATGGATACGCGCCATTGGCGATTAGAAAATCATGCCCTATTTGATCGAGCTCGTCTGTGGTTACCCCAGCTTTTGCGTTTCTCCCAACAAGTTCAATCGCTTGAGCTGCCAGCTTTCCTGCCCTACGAATCTTTTCGATCTGTTCTGCGCTCTTGACGTGACTTCCCATGAACTTAGCTGGGGCGGGTTTGCCGACATATTCTGGACGGACAATTGAGGTTGGTACAGCCCTACGAGGGGAGATGGTCCCTGGTACTAAATGTCCAGTTTGAGGCTGTCGCGGCATGGAATAAGTTTAGATACAAGCCTCCAGGAAACTGGGTACATAAAAGCAAAGTAGGTGCGCGTTGGCTAAAGCAAAGCAGTTCTGGTTCAACACCAAGACCGGTCTGGTAGAAGAAGGTCGCAAGACTTTAGCGCTTTATCGAATAGGCCCATTTGAATCCAAAGAGCAAGCGCAGCGGGCTTATGAAATTATCCAGAAGCGTAACGAGAAATTAGATCAAGAAAATAAAGATCAGTCGTGAGAATTTTCCGCTGACGGGAACTCACCACTGGCGACTTCTGTCCGGTATTGAGTTGCGGCCTTGAGAAGATCAGCACGCAACGACAGGTACTGTTTCACGAACTTCCTAGGTTTACCTGGATACAGCCCAGCAAAATCGGTCCAGACTAAAATCTGGCCATCTGTTGCATTTCCAGCTCCAATGCCAATGGTTGGAATAGTGAGACGTTTTGTTAGTTCAGCGGCCAGTTCTCGTGGCACCAGCTCAAGAACAACAGCGTACGCACCAGCCTCCTGAACCGCGAGCGCCTCTGCAATCAGGCGCTCGGCATCTTCACCTCGACCCTGAACTTTTGCGCCACCAAGTGAATGGATGCTCTGCGGTGTGAATCCAATGTGTCCCATTACCGGGATTCCTGCCTCAGTAAGGGCGGAAATCTGCTTGGCGCTTCTCTGCCCACCTTCGATTTTTACCGAGCTTGCCCCGGTGGCTTTCATAATCTCAATGGCATTTGCAAGTGCAGTTTCAGCTCCAGCCTCATAACTTCCAAATGGCATATCAACAACGACTAGTGCTCGCTTAGCGGCTTTGGCCACTGCTCGTCCAAATGGAATTATCTCGGCTACCGTAATCGGAAGGGTGGTGTCATAGCCAAGAGCGTTATCTGCGGCCGAGTCGCCAACCAAAATTACCTCGATGCCGGCTTCGTCGAATATTCCCGCTGTGAGATTATCGTATGAGGTTAGGCAAGAGAACTTCCTGCCATCATTCTTGAATTGGGCCAAGGTCGATGTTCTTACTTTTTTCGGCTCGAAATCATTCATGTTAGTTAGCCCTTGAACTTGTTTGTAATCGGCAAGCGTCGGTCACGACCAAATGCCATTCCCGTAATTTTTGGACCAATCGCGCCTTGGCGCCGCTTCCATTCCGATCGGTCGACCATTTGCAGAATCTTCTCAACCAGAGATTTCTCAAAGCCAAGATTTACAATCTCTTGTATCGATCGGCGTTGATTTACGTAGGCCTCGAGAATTTGGTCCAACACATCATAGGCTGGCAAACTGTCTTGGTCGACCTGGTCTGGTCGCAACTCAGCTGATGGCGGTTTTTCGATCGAGGCCTGAGGTATTGGTTCTATTTCGCCTCTATTTTTTGCATAGCTATTTCTCCATTTGGCTAATTCCCAAACCAGAGTTTTCTCGACGTCTTTTAGGGGAGCGTAGCCGCCGACTGTGTCGCCGTAAATTGTCGAGTAACCAACTGCAAGCTCGGTTTTGTTTCCGGTGGTTAGCGTGAGCATCCCATGCTTATTGCTTAGAGCCATCAGGATAACTCCTCTGACTCGTGCCTGCAGGTTCTCTGCAGCTAAGTCAGTTAGTCCAAGTTGCGATTCAAATGGCTTTACTAGGTTTTCAATTGGCTGAACTTGGTAGTTGATTCCGCGACGATTGGCTAAATCCTCTGCGTCATCTTTGGATCCTGTTGAGGAGTATCGACTTGGCATTGATACACCATAGACATTCTCTGGTCCTAGCGCATCAGCGGCAATTGTGGCGCAAACTGCCGAGTCAATACCACCGCTTAGTCCAAGAACTACAGAGCTGAAGCCATTTTTACGAACATAGTCGCGCAAACCGGTTACTAATGCGTTCCAGGCTTGCCAGTTATCGTTTGGTTTGGTCAGGAAGTGATCGCCAACAACTGCTATTTCCGATTTGGACGTGACATCAACAAGCAGTAAATCTTCTTTAAACTGCTTAAGCCTTGCGATAAGTTTGCCGTTACTATCGATGGCGATAGAGTCACCGTCAAAAACTAGATCATCTTGACCGCCCACAAGATTTACGTAGGCGGCAGCACAATTTTGCTTAATTGCTAAGTCCTTTACTAAGCCTTGCCGTCTGTCATCCTTGTCGATTTCAAAAGGCGATCCATTAAGGATTAGACAAAGATCTGTCTCATTCTCGGAAAGCTTTGCAACCGGTCCACCACTTTGCCAGATGTCCTCGCAAATAACGGTAGATACTTTCAAGCCATTTACGTCAAAAGTTAGAAGTTCATTTCCTGGCACGAAAATGCGGTATTCATCAAAGACTGAATAATTAGGTAAGTGGTGTTTTGCATACCTGCCAATAACCCGGCCGGATTGGATGACACTGGCGCAGTTTTGTGCAATAGCCCAACCAGTTCTTATATTGGCCGATGCTAAAGCTGGATGCCCGAGCACCACGGTAAGGCCATCGAATTCTGAAGTTGCGAGCTCTTTGGTCAAGCGATCAACTGTGGCTTCGGTTTCAACCAAAAATGATACTCGGCTGGCGAGGTCTTCGATTGGGTAGCCAGTCAGAGCCATCTCCGCAAATACGACGAGATCTGCGCCAGCTGATTTAGCCGTACGAGCAACTGCCAAAATTTGGGCTGCATTAGCCTCCAGAGCGCCGACTGTGGGGTTGGTCTGGGCTAGGGCTAGGCGAAGATTGCTCACAACCACTAGCCTAGTAGTTGGATAAAGAAGGGTTGAGTCATGGATAAACAGCGCGATTTTGTGCTGAGAACTATTGAGGAGCGCAACGTCAAGTTCGTCCGCCTATGGTTCACCGATGTTGCTGGCACACTTAAATCAGTTGCTATTGCTCCTGCAGAAATCGAAGGCGCTTTTGCCGAGGGTATTGGTTTTGATGGCTCAGCCATCGAAGGTTTGGCCCGCTCCTACGAAGCTGACATGCTGGCACACCCAGACCCAACCACTTTCCAGATTTTGCCTTGGCGCGGAGAGATCGATCCGACAGCCAGAATGTTCTGCGACATCAGTACCCCTGATGGCGTTCCAGCTTCCGCTGATCCAAGAAACGTACTTCGACGGGCTTTAGCAAAAGCAGCCAATATGGGTTTTTCTTTCTACACCCACCCAGAAATCGAGTTCTATCTGCTCAAGTCTTCGCAAATTGGGCCAGAAGGCCCAATTCCAGTAGATAAGGCTGGATATTTCGATAACGTACCTGGCGGAACAGCTCATGATTTTAGACGCAGAGCGGTAAACATGCTCGAGCAACTCGGCATCTCTGTTGAATTCAGCCATCATGAGGGCGGGCCTGGCCAGAATGAGATTGATCTTCGTTACGCCGATGCGCTGACCACCGCGGATAACATCATGACATTTAGAACAGTAATCAAGGAAGTTGCCATCGAGCAGGGTGTGTATGCAACATTCATGCCAAAGCCTTTTACTGAGCACCCAGGATCGGGCATGCACACACACATGTCTCTTTTCGAAGGTGACACCAACGCGTTCTTCGATGCGTCTGGACAGTATCAGTTGTCTAAGACAGCAAAGCAATTCATTGCAGGTTTGCTGCGCCACGCTCCAGAAATTACTGCAGTTACCAACCAGTATGTGAACTCTTATAAGAGATTATGGGGAGGCGGTGAAGCCCCATCGTTTGTTTGTTGGGGTCACAACAACCGTTCAGCCTTGATCAGAGTACCGCTTTATAAGCCAGGTAAATCTCAATCTTCTCGTATTGAATACCGCGCGATTGATTCTGCGGCGAATCCTTATCTCTCCTACGCACTAATCTTGGCTGCTGGACTCAAGGGAATCGAGGAAGGGTATGAACTTCCTGCAGAAACCGAAGATAACGTTTGGGACTTGAGTGACGCAGAGCGACGCGCCATGGGAATTCAGCCACTTCCGCAGTCGCTAGAGCACGCCATACGCATGCTAGAAGAGTCTGAGCTTGCTGCTGAAACTCTAGGTGAGCAGGTATTTAGTTATGTTTTGGCAAATAAACGTCGCGAGTGGAGTGATTACCGAGCTCAAGTCACGCCTTATGAGTTGAAGACCAATTTAGAAACTCTCTAATGGCGTCCTCGGATCCAGTTGCAGGCCAATCGCTAGCAGCGCTTGCAAAGTATGGTTTCACCGAATTAGACCAAGCGCTTACCGGCCTCAATCAACTTGTTGCCCTTATTGGTGATAGCGGTAGGTCCGCGCTTGCACATTTCAGCGTGGCAGCCAACCCTGATTACGCTCTGGCTCAGTTGGTTCGTCTGGCGGAGCTAGATACTTCGGCTATAAAGAAACTACTCAGAAATAGCGACGCTGCGATGCGTTTGATAAGGCTGATGGGCGCTTCTGAGGCCCTAGCAGAATTTATTGCACGCAATCCAGACTGTCTTTCGCTTTTTGATAAGCCTAGAAATCTGATAGTTAGTTACCAAGAAATGACCGAAAGTTTTCAAGCTGAAGTAATGACGTCAAAAGCAACTTTTGTTGCCTCTGAACAGGTAGCAAAATTACGAAATACCTATAGAAGGATCCTTCTTGAGATTGCCATTTTTGATCTCAATCAAAAAAATCAAGTTCAAGGCTTACCCGTTATAGCCAAAGCACTGGCCGATCTTGCCGCTGTCAGTCTGGATCAAGCCCTGAGAATTGCTCGGGCGGAGCTTCTCACACAGGATTTTGGCAAATTCGAACCTGAAGAGATCCAAGCTACAGAGTTGGCTGTAATCGGTATGGGTAAAGGTGGAGCAGGGGAGCTTAATTACATTAGCGATGTTGATGTTATCTTCGTTGCTGAATCAACTAATCCAAATTTAGCTAACGAGCGGATGCTCGAGATAGCCACCAAACTTGCCACGAGATTGATGCGTGCCATTGACTCGAATAATTCCGAATCACCCCTTTGGCAGGTTGACGCTAACCTCCGTCCAGAGGGAAAATCAGGGGCTCTAGTTCGAACTTTAGACTCACATGTTGCCTATTACGAGCGTTGGGCTGAGAATTGGGAGTTCCAGGCTCTTATAAAGGCGACGCCGATAGCTGGAAATATTCAGTTGGGAGAGCGCTACCGTAATGCGTTGAGTGAGTTGGTTTGGGGATCATCAAGACGTGAGAACTTCGTTGAGTCTGTCCAAAAAATGCGTGAGCGAGTCACAGAGAACATTCCGGCCGAGGAATTGGATTGGCAAATAAAACTAGGGGTTGGTGGGCTTCGAGACATTGAATTTACCGTGCAATTACTGCAACTCGTTCATGGTCGAGAGGACGAGTCCGTAAGAGCAGCGGACACGGTTACTGCAATAGCGCAACTGGCTAAGGCGGGCTACATAGGCAGGGCTGAGGCGAGCCTGTTCTCCGAAAACTATAAATTTCTCAGGTTGCTCGAACATCGCATCCAATTGATGCATCTCCGCCGCACACACCTGATGCCGCATAAGGTTGAACTTCAACGTGTCGTAGCCCGTTCAGTAAACCCTGACTGGAATGCCGAGAAATTACTATCAGAGTGGAACGAGATTAAGCTTTCCGTTCGATCATTGCATCAGCGGCTTTTCTACCGACCACTTCTGGTAGCCGTTGCAAAGGCAGAGAGCGGATTCACGTTAAGCGATGATCAAGTGATGGACCGCTTGGCTGCCGTCGGATTCATCGATCCGCGCGGTGCATCACAACACATTCAAGCATTGACTAGTGGACTTACTAGAAGAGCACAGATCCAACGCCAGTTGTTACCGGTATTACTTGAATGGTTTGCTAAAGGCACGGATCCTGACTCTGCTTTATTATCCTTTCGACGCCTCAGTGAAAATCTCGGTGAGTCGCACTGGTATTTACGCATGCTCCGCGACTCTTCGGGAGCGGCTGAGCGCTTAGCAAACGCTCTATCCACATCAAAACTAGTTACGGAGCTCTTTGAGCTAATTCCAGAGGGTGCTGCCTGGTTAGACGAACCTGATTTACTAAAACCAAAGACGCTCGAAGAACTTAGCAATGAAAGCGACTCACTGGCCTCCAGACACAAGGACGCCATAGCGATGGCTAAGGCTCTCCATCACATACGTCGCAGGGAAACTCTGAGAATGGCACTCGGGGCCGTTGTCGGGGAGACCAAACTCTCCGAAATTGAGATCGGCTTGACTGATTTAGCACAGTGGTATCTGTCTAGTTTGGCTGATGCTGTAATCACGAGCCGCCAGTACAACGATGAGCCGTTGAGCAGTTTGATTGATTTCGGCTTGGTAGCCATGGGTCGATTTGGCGGTTCAGAGTTGGGCTTTGGAAGCGATGCGGATCTTATGGCCTTGTATGAGCCGATAGGTTCTACATCGGTTGCAATTGCCCAGAAGTGTGCCGAGTTGATAATTGCAGAAGTTAGAAAACTAGCAACGGATCCTCTACTTGAATTTGAAATAGACATGGATCTTCGTCCTGAGGGCAAAAATGGACCGGTAGCAAGATCCCTCGAGTCCTATCGCGCCTATTACTCACGTTGGTCAGACATCTGGGAGAACCAGGCACTTCTTCGGGCTAGATTCTTTTACGGATCAGCAGAACTAAGCGCTGGATTTGGGGAACTGGTGGACCAGTACCGATATCCAAAGAGCATTGAGCAGGCTTCGATAATTGAGATTCGCCGAATCAAAGCGAGGATGGAAACTGAACGGTTACCTCAGGGAGCTGATTTCAATCGTCACCTCAAGCTCGGTAGAGGCTCACTCAGCGATATCGAATGGGTAGTTCAATTGCTACAACTAAAGCACGGTAATGATCTTCCCGCAATTAGGACCTCTAAAACTCTAGAAGCACTTGATTCACTTGTAGAAAACGGTTTAGTTCAAGCTCATGATGCCAGGGTGCTCAAGGAAGCTTGGGTCTTCTGTTCCAGAATTCGATCGGCAAGCGTACTGTGGTCTAATCGCCGAAGCGATGTGTTACCAACCGATCGAAGACAACTCGAGGGAATAGCCCGAATACTAGAATATCCGAGGGGATCTGCGACAACCCTTGAAGAGGAATACCTCTCGCGGACCAGGCGAGCACGGCTAGTATTCGAAAAACTCTTTTACGCTTAAAGCGATGTGGGCTACCCGAAGGTAACCCACATTGCTTTTTCAGCGATTAGACGCCGTAGTAAAGCTCGAACTCGTATGGATGAGGTCTTTGAGCGAATGGCTTGATCTCTCGCTCACGCTTGTAATCAATCCAAGTCTCAATCAAGTCCTTGGTAAACACGTCTCCAGCGAGAAGGTAATCGTGGTCAGCCTCTAGAGCTCTAAGAACTTCATCAAGAGATCCTGGCACCTGTGGAATGTTCTTGGCCTCTTCGGCTGGTAGCTCGTAGAGATCTTTATCAACTGGTGCATGTGGTTCGATGCGGTTCTTGATGCCGTCTAGCCCAGCCATCAACATAGCGGCAAAGGCTAGGTATGGGTTACCAGAAGCATCAGGCGCGCGGAACTCGATGCGCTTTGCTTTAGGGTTTGTTCCGGTCATCGGGATGCGAATTGCCGCGGAGCGGTTACCAGCTGAGTAAACCAAGTTCACGGGAGCTTCAAAGCCAGGAACTAGTCGGTGGTAGCTGTTTACAGTTGGGTTAGTAAAGGCGAGCAGGCTAGGTGCATGCTTTAGGATTCCACCGATGTACCAGCGAGCTAGATCGGATAGCCCACCGTAGCCGTTCTCGTCATAGAACAATGGCTTGCCATCCTTCCAGAGCGATTGGTGGACGTGCATGCCTGAACCATTGTCACCGAAAAGCGGCTTCGGCATGAAGGTTGCGGTCTTGTTGTAGTTGTAAGAGGTGTTCTTTACGATGTATTTGAACTTTAGGACATCGTCCGCTGCATTCAATAGAGTATTGAATCTGTAGTTAATCTCACACTGACCTGCGGTGCCGACTTCGTGGTGGCTTCTTTCTACCTGAAGCCCGGCCTTTTCTAAATTGAGCACTATTTCGTCGCGGATGTCGGCCAAATGGTCAACCGGTGAAACAGGGAAGTATCCGCCCTTGTAAGGAGTCTTGTTACCCAAGTTTCTTCCACCGTCCGACTCGGTTTCTTTGGCCGAGTTCCAAGCACCTTCGATTGAGTCAACGAAGTGGTAGGCAGTATTTGACTTAGTTTCGTAACGCACCTCATCGAAGATAAAGAATTCTGCTTCTGGTGCGAAGAATGCTGTGTCGGCAATTCCTGTTGAGGCCAGATAGGCTTCAGCTTTCTTAGCAACCTGACGTGGGTCGCGGCCGTAGATCTCTCCGTTACGCGGGTTATAGATATCGAAGTTAATAACCAGAGTCTTTTCAACACGGAAAGTGTCAAGGTAGGCAGTCGTAACATCTGGAATCAGCTGCATGTCTGACTCGTGGATAGAGGCAAAACCCCTAATCGAGGATGCGTCGAATAATTGTCCGTTGACGAAAAAGTCCTCGTCAATCATGCTGACTGGGAGGTTGAAGTGCTGCTGGACGCCAGGTAGGTCGGTGAATCTAACATCGAGGAACTTTACGTCCTCATCCTTGATGAATTTGATTACCTCTGAAGCTGATTTAAACATGTGTTTCCTTCAAGATTTAGGGGTTAGAACGTGCCGTTACGTTCAAGATAACCTTATAGCCGCTAGCGGTCGCCACGCCCGTAGGAATGTTTCAGGGATGTAAAAAGTTGCGATCTACCGCATTTTGCGGGATTGGCGAATCTTCATCGGGTCAATACCCTTAGGAATCGGCATCTTAAAGCGGGTGTCTATGGCGCTTAGCCGGTTTTGAACAGCTCGAATTTCGTTACGGTTTAGGCTGCGCTTGAGTTTTTTGACTGCCGATTCAAGTTTTTTCAGCGGGACACCATCGCCGGAAGCCGAACAGTAAATCATGTGCACCGTCACGCCTTGGACAACGCGCTGGATCTTCCTACGCTCATCTTCCATAAGAGATTGGGTCGAGGCCCGCCCGCCATCCCCAAGAAGGACCACCCCAGCTGGACCGACAATCCTAAATACTGTGTCTTTGGTTTTCGGGTTAACGGCAACAGGTTGACTTGAACCCTTGTAGGAACGTCTGGTCAAAACACCAACTACCAATCCGACACGGCCTGGCTCGTCAGCATATTTGTTGAAGACCGCAGTATTTGTGCTTCGGCTAATCACCAGAAGAGCAGTTAGGTAGCCTGTGGCAATACCAATAACTATGTATAGAGCGACTCCGAGATAGGTTCCTCCGCTGATGAATGCACCGACGATCGCGATTACGAGGAATGCTAGAACTCCTGAGCTGATCGCTAGGGGAACGGCACGTGGATTCTCGGCCTTCAGGAACCTAATTCCTTCACGGAACTGGGCGAACATCCCGTTGCCAGATTTTTCTCTTCTTGGTTTCTTTTCTCTTGCCATCTTCTAACTTTATTGCTTTCTCTTAGTTCACTGCCTGAGTGAAGCCATCCTTGATTGCAGCTTCTGCCAGGTGCTGAAGATGCTCGGGGATAATCTCACCGCGTTTAATCATGCTTTGTGCCCAGAGTCGTCCTGCTCGATAGCTTGAGCGCACTAGTGGGCCGCTAAGCACTCCGAGGAATCCCATCTCCTCGGCTATGTTCTTGAGTTCGACAAACTCCTGAGGTTTTACCCAGCGACTAACCGGATGATGCTTGACCGACGGCCGAAGGTATTGCGTTATTGTCACGATGTCGGTTCCGGCTTCATGTAAATCTTTAAGCGCTTGAATGACTTCTTCTATTTCCTCGCCCATGCCAAGGATGAGGTTGCTCTTGGTTACCAATCCAGCATTTCTACCTTGAGTAATTACGTCTAGGGACTTTTCATACCTGAAGGCGGGCCTGATCTGTTTGAAGATTCTAGGGACTGTCTCGACGTTGTGCGCGAAAACTTCCGGGCGTGCATCAAAAACCTTTTGTAGGTGAACTGGGTTTCCGCTGAAGTCCGGAACTAGGATTTCAACTCCAGTTCCGGGTGATTGCTTATGAATCTGTCTAATAGTTTCGGCATACAGCCACGAGCCTTCATCAGGAAGGTCATCTCTAGCGACCCCGGTTACTGTGGCATAACGCAGCTGCATTTGCTTGACGGATTGGCCAACTCTTCTAGGTTCATCCGGGTCAAGATTTGCCGGCTTACCCGTATCAATCTGGCAAAAATCACATCTCCTGGTGCATTGTGCTCCACCGATAAGAAATGTTGCCTCACGGTCTTCCCAACATTCGTAGATGTTTGGACACCCAGCTTCTTGGCAGACAGTATGTAGGCCTTCACTTTTTACCAGTGAGTGCAGAGCCTGATACTCCGGGCCCATTTTCGCTCTGGTCTTGATCCACTCGGGTTTTCTTTCGATTGGCGTTTCTGCGTTGCGGGCTTCAACCCTCAGCATCCGCTTTGGCTGTTCTTGAGTCACTTCGCCACACTTCCAATAGAAGAGAATTTCGCCATGATAACCTCAGCGGCCATCGCCGGGGTCACCTCTTTTTGCAGCATCTGGCTAATCGTACTGGTCTTGGCGTCGCGAATCCCGCAGGCAATGATTGTTTCATAGGGGTCCAGGGAGTTATTGCAGTTCAGTGCGAAGCCGTGCATGGTCGTTTTCTCCGCCACTCTGATGCCTATGGCGGCAATCTTTACGTGGGTATCATCGACTTGTGCCCAGACGCCGGATCTACCTGCTACGCGCTCTGTGTGGAGTCCAAATTCAGCTATTGAATCAATGAGTATTTGCTCTAGCCATCTAACATATCCAACAACGTCAATTGGTTCAGCTAATTTCATAATCGGGTAGCCAACCAGCTGACCTGGTCCGTGCCAGGTGATTTTGCCGCCGCGATCTACGTCGATAACTGGAGTTCCGTCAGTTGGACGTTCTTCGTCTTCAGTCCTCTTTCCGGCAGTGAATACACCATGATGTTCAAGAAGAAGAACAGTATCGCGTCTTTTGCCTGACGATACCTGTTCGTGGATGCGCCTCTGTAAGGCCCACGCCTCGTTGTAGTCAACGAAGCTAGGGTTGAATCCAACAATCTGAAATTCAGGCATGTGACAATTCTAAATCTTTCCACAGGAGAGAATTGACCGCAGTTTTGAACACCTTTGACCTAGCCAAGCGAGCTTTTTAGGAGGATTTGGCAATATGCTCGTGTGTTCAAACAACCCTCTATACGGCACTTGGCTGTCTCCAAGTTGGTCTTACGTAGAACCTGGGGAAGTGTTTGGACAACCCATGATCGTAGGGATTCAAAACCATACTGGTTAGTAACGCCCAGCTTTCTAGTTTGTTGGCCAAGGCTGATGGCAACTCTACAAACTCTTGACTCTATTGCTGTTCGATTGAGAAATAACAAGGTCGCAGTCCTAGTCCCAGCAAGCTTCACACTGCGTGAAGTCTCACTTGCGATTAGGCGGGCTAGAAAGGGGACTGTTCGGTTTGATGTTTTCAAAGGTTTCGCAAATAGTAAGCATTCAAACGTCAGGAGAATATTTTTATTCCTACTCCTTGCGTCTGTTCTGACTTTAGTGCTTAGATTTCCCGAGCCTGAGAATGAGCCCAAAAGGGTAACTCGCTCAGCCTGTCAAGGTAAACCACAGATCGGTGACGTACTGTCAAGAGCTTCTCTAAAAGAAGTAACTACTTTGGGGAGTGTGAAACTGCAAATCTTGACTAGCAAAAGTTTTGGAGGACTCTTAGAAATCAAAGCTTTGAGAATCTGTGACAAAAATCACGTCAAACTCAGGCTCTGGGCCAGAGGAGCCGAATACGTTCTTACAGGTGTTAGTTAATAACCGAAGTTTGATTCGAAATTTGCTTCCTCAAGTCTTGTCTTGACTGCAACAAGGAATCTACTTGCATCTGCACCATCGATAAGTCTGTGATCGTAGGAAAGTGCGAGATAAACCATGCTCCGAATAGCGATCGAGTCTTGACCATTCTCATCGGTAACAACTACAGGGCGCTTGGTGACTACACCGGTACCAAGAATTGCTGATTGTGGAAGGAAGACCACTGGTGTATCGAACAGCGCTCCGCGTGATCCAGTGTTAGTAAGAGTGAAGGTTCCGCCAGATAACTCGTCTGGCTTTAGTTTGTTGTCTCTTGTTCTTGCAGCTAAATCAGCTATTTGCTGGGCTATTGCCGACAAACTCAGGCTGGCAGAGTCTCGAATTACTGGAGTTAGTAATCCACGGTCAGTGTCCACTGCAAAACTTATGTTCTCGCTTGCGTGGTAGAGAATGTTCTCGCCGTCTATGCTCGCATTAATCTTTGGATGTGCGCGAAGAGCTTCCGCGGCAGCCAGGAAGAAAAATGGCATGAAATTAAGCTTCACTCCTGCTTTTGCAGTGAACTCAGCTTGAACTTTGCTTCGAAGTGAAGCAATTCGGGTGACATCAACTTCAACGACAGTTGTCAGTTGGGCAGTTGAGACCATTGAGGCGACAGCACGCTCAGCTAGAACTTTGCGAAGTCTAGACATAGGTTCTGAGGTTCCACGTTCTGCCGCAACTGGCACCGAAACCGGTGTTGCGTTTACAGCGGCTGGTTTTGCTTGGGAAGCGGCAGCGAGTACATCTTCGCGTCTGATTCGGCCTCCGATGCCAGTGCCCTTTACTGAATTCAAATCAACGCCGGTGTCTTGAGCCAGTTTTCTCACTAGGGGAGTTACATACACCGAGTCAGATACATCTCCTGAAGTTACAGGGGCACTTGGTGTTGCAGCAGCAATAGGTGCAGCTGGAACTTGGTTTACCTGTGGAGTAAAAATTGGCAGGTTCATCGGTGGAGTAGCTACGGGAGCTGCCACTACGGGGGTCTCAACAACAGGAGTAGCAACTGGTGCTGGCTCGCTAATAACTGGCTGGGGAGCAGGTTCAGCTGTTGGTGGAGCTGAGGTTACTGGTGCCGACTGAGCAACACCATCAGCCACGATGGCAAGAACTGCTCCAACGGCAGCAGTTTCATCTTCCTGGACAAGGATCTGTTGCAACACACCAGCGACTGGACTTGGAATCTCGGTGTCGACCTTATCGGTAGAAACTTCAACCAATGGTTCGTCGATAGCGACTGTGTCACCGATCTTCTTTAGCCACCGAGTTACTGTTCCTTCAGTAACTGACTCACCAAGTGCTGGCAGTTTTACTTCACTCATTGTTGCTCCTTTATTGCAGTAAAAAACTTATGCGTGTGCGTGTAATGGTTTTCCGGCAAGAGCTAAATGAGCTTCGCCTAAAGCTTCGTTTTGTGTTGGATGAGCGTGGACCAAACTGGCAACCTCCTCTGGGAAGGCCTCCCAGTTGACAATCAGTTGTGCTTCACCAACTTGTTCACCGACTCTTGAACCAATCATGTGAATGCCGATGACAGGACCGTTGTTTCTTCTGATCAGTTTGATAAATCCTGCAGTTCCAAGAATTTGGCTCTTACCGTTTCCGCCAAGATTGTATTCGTAAACACTAATGTTCTCGGCCCCATACATTTCGGCAGCCTTAGGCTCTGATAGCCCGACTGAAGCGATCTCTGGTTCGCAGTAGGTAACTTTAGGAATCCCTAGTTCATCGATAGCAACTGGCTTTAGTCCAGCTATTTCCTCAGCGATGAATATTCCTTGCTGAAAGCCTCGGTGAGCCAATTGTAGGCCTGGGACGATATCACCCGCGGCATAAACTCCTGAGATGGAAGTTTCAAGTCTCTCATTGGTTAGCACATAGCCGCGGTCCATCTTCACGCCGTTTTCTTCGTAACCAAATCCAGCTGTGTTTGGACCGCGTCCTACCGCGACAAGCAAAAGCTCGGCATCGAAACTTTCACCATTTTCAAGACTCACGATTACGCCTGTCGCGCTTTGCTGCACGCCAGAGAATTTAACTCCGGTCTTGAAATTAATTCCACGTTTGCGATAGGCGCGTTCAAGCGCCTTAGATACAGCAGGGTCTTCATTTGGTACTAGTGTGGGCAACCCTTCAATAATTGTTACGTCACAACCAAATGATTTCCAGATTGAGGCGAACTCAACACCAATCACTCCACCACCTAAAACAATTGCTTTTTCAGGCACAAAATCCAGCTGAAGTGCTTGATCAGATGTGATTACTCTTCCAGCGATATCCAGACCAGGAAGTGTTTTGCTAAAGGATCCTGTAGCCAAGACAAGGTTTTTTCCAGTGTATGTATCTCCATTTACGGAAATAGATTTTTGACCAACCATTCGGCCTTCGCCAGAAACTACGGTTATTTGTTTTGAGCCGACTAGTCCGGTTAATCCTTTGAAGAGGCGGTCGATAATGCCGTCGCGATACTTATTCACTGCAGGCATATCAATACCCTGCAAACTAGCCTGCACTCCGTAACTGGCAGCCTCGCGAGTTACGTCAGCAACTTCAGCAGAATGCAGGAGTGCTTTTGTGGGGATACAGCCACGGTGCAAACATGTTCCGCCGAGCTTATCTCTTTCAATAAGCGCTACGGATAGCCCTAATTGCGCACTGCGAAGTGCTGCTGCGTAGCCTCCGCTACCTCCGCCAAGGATAACGACGTCGAAATTGTGCTCTGCCAATTTTGCTCCTGCTTTAGATAGATAACTAGTAAAGATTACTAGATGACTATTTCTTCTGTTTACTTGCTAACTGCTCGGCCACGGCTACAAGGGTTCTGACCATGGCTCCGGTAGCGCCTTTTACGGTATACCCGTAAGGGGCGAGATCATTATTGGCTGCCGTCGCGAAATCAAGGTGGGCCCAAGGCAGGCGTTCCTTAGTCTTGTCTAGGCCGATGAATTCCTGAAGAAAGAGCCCTCCGACAAGCATTCCGCCTGATGGGTTGCCAACCCGACTGTTCATCAAGTCGGCGATATCAGACTTGATCAGTTCAAACAGCTCAGCTGGAAGCGGCATGTGCCAGACCAACTCGCCAGCGGTATCGGCTGCCTTTTTTACTAAGTCGACAGAAGAGTCGTCTCCCATTAGGCCGGTGTATCGATTTCCGAGAGCTACCCGCGCAGCACCAGTCAAGGTAGCAACGTCAACAATTAGATCAGGCTTGGTTTCAGAGGCAAGAATTAGGCCATCAGCGAGCACCAGCCTGCCTTCGGCATCGGTGTTTGTTATCTCGACTGATTTTCCATTGCGGAAAGTTACAACATCGTTCGGTCTTGTAGCGGAACCGGATGGCATGTTTTCCGCAATGCACATGTAAGCAGTGACCGCTACGGGCAATTTCAATCTGGCAATGGCGAAAGCTGCCTGTGCCACAGTGGCCGCACCAGCCATGTCATATTTCATGCCAAGTATGCCCGTCGCAGGCTTTAGCGATATACCGCCGGTATCGAAGGTAATGCCTTTTCCAACTAGTGCAAGTTTCGCCTTTGCTCTTGGTGGGGAATAAGAGATCTTTACCAGGCGTGGCGGACGGGCAGATCCCTGTCCTACGGAAAGTATCCCTGTGCACTTTTCTTTTGCAAGACGCTTCTCGTCCCAAATCTCTACTTTGACGTTCGGAATCTTAGATTGCTGTCTGATTTGATCTGCCATCTTGGCTGGGTATAAATCATTACCCGGAGCATTTACTAGGTCCCTTGTCGCCTTCAAAACATCACTTAGAACTTTTGTTCTATCTATCTGAGCTTTGCTAAGAGTAAAGTTCGCAACTACGACTACGTTTTTCAAATTCATCGGTTTTGAAGCGCTCGATTTGTAGAGGTTATAGTCGTATTGAACTATGGCGATGCCTTCCACAAGAGCTTGAGCAACCTCAGCATTCTTGATTGGGAAGTTAAGAACTATTGTTTTTTGGTCGTTGAATGCCCTACCGATAGCCCCGCCAATTTCACGGGCTCTAGCTGTACTTGAAAGTTCAGATCCTATCCCGATGAAACCTACAATGGAATTTCCTAGTGGGATGCGGGCAGTGGCCTCTGCTGATCCAGATATTTGTAAGGCTTTCAGATTTAGATTCTTTATTGCCGTAATCTTTTGTGCTGCTCCAACTAGCTTTGGTTCTTTTCCGTCTTGTGAAACTGCATAAATGGTAATTGAATCGGCTGAGGCTTTTGGTGCTGTTTTACTGGTTTTTATCGAGATTAGGGTCATGGAATTATGCTACCTTCGCGAAGTTAGAATATAAACATGACAGAACCACTGGCTCTCTATAAAATCGAGGAATTTGAATCCCAAGTTCCCGGTGGGTTGCATCTAGTTGGGGCCATTTCTGGGTTCACCGATGCCGGTTCTTGCATGCAACAAGTGGCCAAGCACATTTTTGACAACCTTGACCACGAGGTCCTGGTTACCTTTTCAAACGATGAGCTTCTCGACTACCGATCTAGAAGACCCATGATGTATTTCGTTCAAGACCACATTGAGGACTATGAGCCAGCGAGCCTAAAGCTATACCTGGTCTGGGATGAAGTTGGGAACCCTTTTCTATTCTTAAATGGTTACGAGCCTGACTTCAAGTGGGAGAGATTTGTTAGCTCGCTGATTGAGCTAATCCAGCACTTTGAAATCGCCGATTTGACCTGGTTGCACTCGATTCCATTCCCGATCCCACACACAAGACCAGTTGGGGTAACCGTTTCAGGTAACCAGCAGTCTGTTATCGATAAGTTTTCCGAATGGAAGCCAAGAACCCAAGTCCCTGGAAATGTAATGCACTTGATTGAGTATCGACTTAGTGAAATGGATTTCCCCACAACCGGATTTGTTCTGCTAGTGCCGCACTACCTTTCTGATTCGGATTTCCCTCAATCCGCCGTTACGGCATTTGAACTTATCTCTAGTCATCTAAATCTGGTGTTTCCAACTGATGATCTTCGCGATGACGGTGTTGCCTTTATCAGGAGGCTTCAATCAGAGATAGCCGATAAACCCGATCTAGCCAGAATGGTTGAGAGTTTGGAAAAGAGTTTCCAGAGCGAAAAATCAGCAAATGGCATGGGTGCTGTCAAGCCACGGCAAAATGAAGTGCCCGATGCCGAAGCAATCGCTGCCGAGCTAGAAGGATATTTAGCGCGCCATCAAAAAAATAAACGTGAAAGCGAAGAGGACGAAGACTGAAACTTAAGCCTGCTCTCGTCCTGAGCATATGTGGCCTTGCCTATCTAATTGCGGTGACTCAACGTTCAAGTCTTGGTGTTGCCACGCTCATCGCAAGCGAAAGATTTGACACCAATGCTCAGCAGCTGGCCACGTTGGCGGTATTTCAATTAATCGTCTACGCCGGGATGCAAATTCCAGTTGGAATTCTGCTAGATCGTTTCGGTGCGAAAATCTTGTTGACCGTAGGTGCGCTAATCATGGCAGTTGGGCAGATTGTTCTCGCCTTCGCGCCGGTTTTATCATTTGCGGTAGTTGGTCGAATGCTAGTTGGCATGGGAGATAGTTTCACATTCATCTCGATGATCGCCATGATAAACGGCTGGTACCAGGGAACCAAAGCTTCAACTTTGCAGCAGTACGTGGCAAGCGGCGGTCAACTTGGGCAGTTCCTTTCAGCTGTTCCTTTTTGGTGGTTACTAAATCTTGTTGGCTGGACGCCAGCATTTACTGTGATGTCTGCCATTTCTTTGGTAACTGTTGCGTTGCTAGTTACTCTCACGGCCGACACCGCCTCCGGCAAGGACAAGAATTCGCACAAGGTTGTCTCACTCAAAATTGCAACCGCACAGCTGGTTGAGAACATTAAACATCCTGGAGTCAGACTTGCCTTCTGGACACACTTTGTTACTCAACCAACGACAACTTCAGTGATGTTACTGTGGGCTGTTCCATTCATCGTTACAGCACAAGGGCAATCTCACGAATTTGCTAGCTTGACGCTCTCCGCAATGGTCTTCTTTGGATTTATAACTGGACCGATCATTGGTGGGTTGTGCGCCAAAAGACCTCAAACTCGTGCGCTCATTGTTTATTTGACTGTTTTGGCAATTGCTTTAGTCTGGGTATTCATTTGTCTACAATCCGAGCCGCTACCAGCTTGGCTTCTTCTGATCTGCTTCTTGGTCATTTCAGTTGGCGGCCCCGCTTCAATGATTGCCTTTGATTTCTCCAAAGACATGGTGCCGAAATCCAAGCTTGGCTCTGCCAACGGCTTTGCAAACGTCGGAGGGTTCCTAGCCACCTTCGTAATGATGTATTTGACAGGCCTGGCGATCGACCTTGTTCAGGCTGCTACCGGCAATGCGGAAAGGTATACGGTGCAGGGATTCCAACTGGGCTTTGCAACACAATTGCTGGTAGTTGGCTTGGGGGTTACCTTTTTTACGGTCGAGAGGCGTAAGTACCTCAGAATGAGCTCCGAAATTGGGAATAACTAGGCAATTTAGGCAGTTAAGGTCCATAAAGCTTACAAACCAGGTGTGAATTGAGAGTTTATGTCCCTTTGGACTGGCATAATTAAAGCAGACCCTGTCATTGACGTTCGGATTTGACAAGGGTCTTTGTAATGCTCGGAATTCCAAACAAAAGCTCTAATGCAGGGCTAAAAGGATCAAATGGCCGCTAAGGCAGAGAAGAAAACTTCGGCGAAGAGTCCGAAGAAAACCAGCGCACCCGTCGCAAAGGCTAAGCCAGCTAAAGTCGTGGCCAAAACTGTCGCGAAAAAGCCGGCGGTAAAAGCAGAGCCTAAAAAGCCTGTAACGAAGACTTCATCCACAAAGGCAACTATCACCAAGAAAGCTGCCGCAGCTACTAAGACTAAGACTGTTGCTAAAGCCGCTGTAAAGTCACCTGTAAAGCCAGCAGCTAAGAAAACTGCTGTCGCTCCTGTAAAGAAAGATGCCAAGAAGAGTTCCGCTGTAAAAGCGCAAAGCGTAAAGCCTGCTTCGAAGGTGAAACCTGCAAAGAAGATTGTTCCAACAAAGGGTGGAAAAGATTCCGAAGACTTCGAATTAGACGAAGAAGATGATGAAATTGAGGCCGTCGATCCAGAACAACTTCTGACCGGCGAAGATGTAGACACTATCGAGGCTGAGATCCCTGAGGTAGCTGTAGAGGAGGAGGAAGAGGAGTTAGTCGTTCCTGAGGGTGCTTTGATTATTTCGCACAAGGAAGACGATGACATTCCTGTCCAAACTACAAGTATCACTGGCGCTACTGCAGACCCGGTAAAAGACTATTTAAAGCAAATCGGTAAGGTTGCCCTGTTAAATGCTGAACTGGAAGTCGAGCTTGCAAAAAGAATTGAAGCTGGACTCTTTGCCGAAGAAAAGTTGGCTACTGACAAAAAGCTCTCGCGTGATGTGATTCGAGATTTAAAGTGGGTAGTTAAAGATGGGCAGAGGGCGAAGAGTCACCTGCTGGAGGCCAACTTACGTCTTGTTGTTAGCTTGGCAAAGAGATACACCGGAAGAGGCATGCAATTTCTTGATCTGATTCAAGAAGGAAATCTCGGTTTAATTCGTGCTGTTGAGAAGTTTGACTACACCAAGGGCTATAAATTCTCTACCTACGCGACCTGGTGGATTCGTCAAGCTATTACCCGCGCAATGGCTGACCAGGCAAGAACTATTCGCATTCCTGTCCACATGGTCGAAGTTATTAACAAACTTTCCAGAGTTCAGCGACAGCTACTTCAAGACTTGGGTCGAGAACCAACTCCAGAAGAACTAGCCAGAGAATTAGACATGACACCTGAGAAGGTTGTCGAGGTTCAGAAGTATGGAAGAGAGCCTATTTCTCTATCGACGCCACTTGGTGAAGACGGAGACAGTGAATTCGGTGATCTGATTGAAGACACCAGCTCGGAAAAGCCAGATGAAATTGCTATAGACCAAGCTAAGCGGAATGAGTTGCTTCGTGTTCTAGAGGGAATGAATCCAAGAGAAGCTCAGATTATTAGAAGCCGTTACGGTCTAGACGATGGCGTTATGAAGACTCTTGACCAGATTGGAGCAGACATGGGAGTAACCCGTGAACGTATCCGTCAGATTGAGAACAAAGCAATGTCAAAACTTCGTCACCCATCTCGAGCTCAGGGCTTGAGAGATTACCGAAAAGAAGACTAATCCTTGCTAGTCTCGGCAGCTTTACTGATCGGCCGCCTGGTTCGCTTCGCGGTTAGATTGGTCAGGCCTGGAGGCGGGTCTGCACTTCCCGGCTTAGTAGTTAGCAAAATTGTTCCGAATCTGGTTTATCGGACGCTAAATTCTTTCAGCAGGGGACTTGTCGTCATAACAGGAACTGCTGGTAAATCGACCACCACAAAAATGGTTGTCGCTATCGTTAGGGCCCACGGAATTTCGGTCTTTACCAATCCAAGCACCGCAAACATCGAACAGGGTTTTTTCTCAACAATCATCAAAACTGGCAATCTTCGAGGCCAGGTTCCAGGGGAGATTGCAATCCTAGAAATGGACGAAGCACATGCTGCGGCTACGGTCGCCAAAGTGAAGCCCAAGGTTTCGGCAATACTTAATGTTTTCGATGACCAGCTAGACAGATTTATTGACCCAGCTCTGGTTAAACAGAAGCTAGCACTGGTCTCTGCTGCCGCCACGAACTCTGTCGTGCTAAATGCAGATGACCAAAATTGTCTCGAAATGCCAGTCGCAGAGAATAAATCAGTTAAATATTTTGGTTTAGGCGCTAATCTTCCAAAAATTGAGTACTCCAAGACATACCAACAGGAAAAGCCAAGACCGCAGCCGGCCTATGAGGCAACTTCGATGGCGGGTCGACTAGTGACTATCGCTAGCAGATATGGGAATAGCGATATTGAACTACCTTCGCGAGGAGCACACTTCGCATCTGATGTTGTTGCAGCCTTAGCGATAGCGGAAGAAATACTTCAAAATCAATTTGATTACCAATTGGCTTGTAAGGCATTGAATGAGATCCCTCCGGTTTTCTCCAGAGGCGAGGTTCGGATAATCAACAATCAAGAGGTTGAGTTCATTCTGATTCAGAATCCGGTAAGCCTTCAGCTAAACCTCGACAATCTACCGGCCGAGATCGGCCCCGTGATGTTTGCAATTGGTCGTGATGTCCATGATCCATCGTGGCTCTGGACTGTTGACTATTCCAAGCTTCGTAAAGTTAAGACTGTTTCAGGCTTCAACTACGCAGATGCCGCGCTCGTTCTTCTCTATAACGAGGTCGCAGTGCAATCAGTCGAGTCTGATTACTTCAAGGCAATTGATGAGTTCATGGAGAGTCAGAATGAATCAGGCGGTCGAAAGACCGTTCTTTACTCAGCTGATGCGATGCGTCGACTTCGTCGGTACCTAGGTTTTACCGACCCCGAGGAGGTTAAGCGTGCCTAGAAAGATAAGATTAGGTTCACTATTCCCAGAGGATCTGAATCTAAATGGTGACCAGGCTAATCTTCTTGTTTTAAAAAAGAGGCTAGAGCTTCGAGGGGTTAGTTCTCTGGTTGTGGATATTCCGCTTAATAAGATTGACGATGTAGATTTTCTGTTCTTAGGCCACGGGTCTATAGCCGCCTGGGAATTCATCTCAAGGAGCGAACCAAGACTTTTCGCGCAGCTTTCTAGTTTTGTAGAATCAGGCAAGCCACTCTTCGCTGTGTCCTCGGGAGCGTTGAAGGTACTTTCTGAGCTAGGTAAGAATTATGAAGAAGGCGATCATGTTAGCGAATTCGCGACAGCTCAAGATGACATTGTTGGCTATCTCAACAGCCCTTCAAAAGCACCGCTAATCCAGAAACTTTATTCTTCATGGTTCACTATGCTGCACGGTCCGATACTTGCAAAGAATCCAGATCTTGCTGACAAAATCTGTTTTGAGCTTGGTTGGTTCAAGAAAGTTCCACTAAGTCCAGAGGCATCACGACTAGATGAACTTTCATCAATCAGCAGGAAAACTGCTTTCGAGCACTAGCTAAGCTTTGAGGTTTCATCCTGCCAAGAAATGGCGATCGGGGAGAGTTTGTCCTTGTTTTCACTTCCATGGTGGCCGCAAAACACCAAGTCGCCGGTTGCTAGCACAACACGAATGAACGCTTGCGCTCCACAGACGTCACAGCGATCCGCGGCGGTAAGTGTTACGGTCTCCTCGACCGGGGTGGTGTCTTCAGTTTGCTCCATTTGTTCCTCCATAGTTACTCAAACATAAAATTGGACAAGATTCTTCCCTGTAGCGCCCTATTTCGCTAACTGCGAATACTTGTTATTTGGCTGAGTGTCCATCCGTCTGTTCCAGTGCCTGCTACTTAGGCTGTTTAGGTGCCATCAAATGACTATTCAGCCAGACACCTCTCGGTTCTTGAGGGCTTAGAGGCTGTACGCAAAAGACCGGGAATGTACATCGGTTCAACCGATAGCCGCGGTCTCATGCACTGTCTTTGGGAAATAATCGACAACTCTGTTGACGAGGCATTAGCGGGCTTTGGTAGGAGTATTTGGGTCACCTTACACAAAGATAAAAGTGTAGAGATTTCAGATGAAGCTCGTGGAATCCCCGTGGACATTGAACCTAAAACTGGGCTTAGCGGCGTTGAGGTGGTTTTCACCAAGTTACATGCGGGTGGAAAGTTCGGCTCGGGGTCTTACGCAGCATCAGGCGGACTCCACGGTGTTGGCGCTTCGGTTGTCAACGCTTTATCGGAGCGACTTGATGTTGAAGTAGATCGAGATGGTAAAACTTTTGCGATGAGCTTTCATCGCGGCGAACCGGGTACTTTTGATGATAAAAAAGGGATAGCTCCGGGCAATAGTTTCAAAGCATTCAGCGACAAGAGCTACTTGCGTGAAATCGGAAAAGTCGCCAAGGGCAAGACTGGTTCCAGAGTTAGATTTTGGCCAGACAAACAAATCTTCGTCAAGGAATCAGAATTCGTTCTAGAAGAAATCCTTGCCAGGGCGAGGCAAACCGCTTTTCTGGTCCCTGGTCTGAAACTCATCGTTAGCGATCAGCGCTCGGCAAAAGCTGAGAACCATGAGTTTTACTTTCAAGGTGGAATCATCGAATTCGTAGATTTTCTCGCTAAGGACGCTCCGCTTAGCAACATCTGGCGTCTTAGCGGAACCGGGAACTATTCGGAGACCGTTCCAGTTCTAAACGCTAAGGGCAACATGGAGTCCAAGGAAATTGAGCGAAAATGTGAAGTAGACGTTGTAGTTCGGTGGGGATCTGAATACGACACCAACGTAAAGAGCTTTGTGAACATCATCGCCACTCCTAAAGGTGGAACTCACATGCAAGGTTTTGAACAGGCTGTGCTTAAAGTTTTCCGAACGCAAGCAGAGGCTAATTCTCGAAAATTTAGGCTCGGCAATGACAAAATCGAAAAAGATGATGTGCTCACGGGACTCACCGCAATTGTTACGGTTCGATTGCCTGAACCCCAGTTCGAAGGTCAAACCAAAGAGATCTTGGGCACGCCTGCTATCAAAAACATAGTTTCGAACGTAGTCACCAAAGCTCTAACCGATCGGTTCAACAGCTCAAAACGCGACGATAAAGCTCAGACAGCTCTGGTTCTTGAAAAAGTTGTAAACGAGATGAAATCTCGTGTGTCAGCGAGAACACACAAGGAAACCCAGCGACGTAAGACAGCACTTGAGTCTTCCTCGCTTCCTACAAAACTTGTCGACTGTCGCACCCAAGACACCTTGGACTCTGAATTGATAATCGTTGAGGGTGAGTCAGCCCTAGGTACAGCAAAATTGGCTCGAAACAGCGAATACCAGGCTTTGTTGCCAATTCGAGGAAAAATCCTTAACGTGCAGAAAGCTGCCATAACCGACATGTTGAATAACGCTGAGTGTGCCTCAATCATTCAGGTGCTCGGTGCTGGCTCTGGCAGAACATTCGATCTAAGTTCCGCCCGCTACGGCAAAATAATTCTCATGAGCGATGCTGATGTGGATGGGGCACATATTAGAACCCTTCTTCTAACGCTTTTCTACAAGTACATGCGTCCGCTTGTCGAAGATGGAAGAGTTTTTGCAGCTGTGCCGCCACTTCACCGAGTTGTGATTGTCAATCCAGGTTCAAAGGCTAACGAGATTGTCTACACATACTCTCAATCAGAGCTAGAAAACTTGCTAGCTAAGTTAGAAAAAGCCGGTAAGAAGTATCAGGAACCTATCCAGCGTTATAAAGGTCTAGGGGAGATGGATGCAGATCAACTTGCCGAGACCACCATGGACAGGAAAAGCCGCGCTCTTCGCAGGGTTACCGTTGCTGATGCGGAACAGGCGGAACGAATGTTCGAGTTACTTATGGGTAACGAGGTAGCACCTCGACGCGATTTTATTATCGATCAAGCAGATAGCTTTGAAAGAGAAAGAATTGACGCCTAAGCTTTTCCAGCTGAGAGAATAGTTGCGCTCAACGGTGTTCCAGAGGCATCACGTTTAGCCTTTTTGGTTTCAATTTCAAGCGGTTTTCCAGACGAAGAGTTAGCTAGGACAGGCATATCGCCGACGTAAGCAAAATAGATTTGATTCTCGTCGCGAATGAATTTATGCGCTCTCACTCCACCTGTGGCACGGCCTTTAGCCGGGAACTCTGCTATTTCACTCACCTTTAGGCTTCCACTATCAACGGCCCCGAGTGATTCACTATTGTTTGCCGCGGTCAGGACAACGGTGTCTTTACCAATTGCTGTAGAGGTGAAGTAAACCGCATTAGCGTTCTCGGCAAGTTTAATTCCAGCCATGCCAGCAGCACCACGTCCCAACGGTCTTACTAGTTCGGCCTCAAAACGTAGAAGCTGTGCGTCGCTCGTGACAAAGATAAGCTCATGATCGTCTTGGCTTTGAGCTGCTCCGATCAGTTGGTCGCCGGATTTCAGCGAAATAACTTCGAAACTGGCCTTTGCGGGGAAGTCGGCACTTAGCCTTTTCACTATTCCTTGCCTGGTGCCCATTGCAATAACCGTGTCATCGCTAAGTTCGAATACCCCAAGCAGAGTTATGTCCTTAGCTAATCCTAGGAACTCGGCAGCGTTGATACTGCTTCCCGCATCAAAACCAGTTTCACTAGCAGGAATGTCGCTCGAGTGGACTCTGTGCATTACACCGTCCGAACTTAGGAATCCAACGTCGCTTCTCGTTGAACTGGTAAGAACTGCATTGATGGCATCGTGTTTTTTACGTTTTGCCAGTGGTTCTGGAATAAGTGAAGTGCGCTGGACTTGCCCGCTTGCCGTTAGGACGATAAAGCACGGCGAATCAGCGAGTTGGGCATCTACTGCGGCGGCCTTGGCGGCGGTAACTGGCTTTAGCTCACTTGATTCTGTCAAAATCGTGGTTCTGCGATCGTCCCCGTATTTATCGGCCACATCTTGTAATTCTTTAGTGACAACGTCGCGCAGTTGCTTGTCAGAACTTAAGATCTTCTGCAACTCGGCAATCTCTTTTACTAATTGCTTGTTTTCAGTTTCTAGTTCCAACTTCGAGAACTTAGTCAATCTACGAAGCTTGAGTTCCAGAATGTACTCTGCTTGTAGTTCACTGAGCTTGAACTTCGTCATCAGCTTCCTGCGGGCATCATCAGCTTCTTCGGAGTCGCGAATGATCTTTATAACGTCATCGATACTCAGTATTGCCTTTAGCAGGCCTTCGACCAGATGAAGTCTCGCTTGCTTTTTACCAAGTCGATTTTCACTTCTACGTTTAGTGACCACTATTCGGTGAGCAAGATAAACCCCTAGGAGATCTCTTAGATCCAAAGTTTCAGGTCGTCCCTCAACGAGGGCTACGTTATTGATACTGAATGATTCCTCGAGGGGAGTGAACCGGTACAGAAGTTCAAGTACTGTGTTTGGATCAAAACCGGTTTTAAGTTCGATAACGAGCTTCAATCCATTGTTACGGTCAGTTAGATCTATAACGTCAGATATACCTTGCAGCTTCTTACTGTTAACCCCATCTTTGATTTTTTCTATTACTCGTTCTGGTCCAACTAGATAAGGTAGCTCTGTAACAACTAGAGCCAGTTTTCTCGGGGAGACGCTCTCAATGCTCACTCGCGCTCTAGTCTTAAAACTTCCCCGACCAGTCATATAAGCTTCGCGAATACCCTCAGTCCCAACTATGACGCCACCAGTAGGCAAATCAGGTCCTGGGATGTAAGCCATCAGGTCTTCGCTTTCCAACTTTGTGTTGTTCAGAAGTGCAATCGCTCCTGCGATAACTTCTCGAAGATTGTGCGGCGCCATGTTAGTTGCCATGCCCACGGCAATTCCCGACGAACCGTTTACTAGCAGGTTAGGAAAGGCAGCTGGCAATACCTCAGGTTCTGAAAGCTGAGCATCATAATTCGGTTTGAAATCGACAACATCTTCGTCAAGGCTCTCGTTCATCAATAGAGCAGCAACAGAAAGCCGCGTCTCGGTATAACGAGCTGCAGCAGGGCCATCATCGAGTGAGCCAAAGTTACCGTGCCCGTCGATGAGAGGCACTCTGAGGGTAAATGGTTGTGCCATTCGGACCATTGCATCATAGATAGCACCATCGCCATGAGGGTGCAATTTACCCATGACCTCCCCGCTCACGCGAGCGGATTTGACATGGCCCCGATCAGGCCTTAAACCCATTTCACCCATTTGGTAGATGATTCTTCTGTGAACTGGCTTCAGACCGTCTCTAGCATCTGGGAGCGCTCGCGCGTAGATGGTGGAATACGAGTACTCGAGGAATGAATCACTGAGTTCTTTGGTTAGATCAATGTCTATTATGCGCTCATCGGGAAAGCGCTCTTGGCTCTGGCTATCTGACATGGTCCTTCTCGCAGCGGGGGCTGTGGCAGAATTGTTGCGATGTCTACGATGCTACCCGCCCCTCCCAAAAGCTTGGGGAGGCTTGGCGATGTGTTGATAAGCGCTCTTGGATCAGTCGAAGGTAAACCGAACAAACTTGATTTAGCGCCTCGACAATCTATTTGCATCCTTCTTGTCGACGGACTGGGGTACTACAACCTTGCTGATGCCGCTGGACATGCTCGTTTTCTAAATTCGCAGCAGATTGAAAAAAGTTATTGCTATTTTCCTGCTACAACTTCCACTTCACTAACTTCTTTCGCAACCGGAAAAAAGCCGAACGCTACCGGATTCATTGGCTATAACATCTTCAATCGAATTACTGGCCAACGGATGAATTTGCTATCTGGTTGGGAAGACCAAGAGTCTGCCTTTACTTTCCAGCGACAGCCGACGGTTTCGGAGCTGGCTGTGGAGAGCAATGTTAGCGTGGATGTTGTCTCACACTCAACCTACGAAAATACTGGTTTGACAGCGGCCACGATGCCAGCGGCGAACTTTCATTCCGCTGACAGCATTGAGGCAAGATTCGATATCGCGCTGAAATTGTTAGCCACTGGAGACAAGAGAGTCGTCTACCTATACATTCAAGAGTTGGATCAAACAGCTCATGGATTAGGAGTTTCATCTAATCGTTGGCTTGAGGGAGTGGAACTTCTTGACGGACTAGTAAGAGATTTTGTTGAAAGGTTGCCCAAAAACTCTGGACTGATTGTTACCTCAGATCATGGTGTCATCGATATTACGGAATACGAGAAGATTTATTTTGATGAACTTTTGCCCGCAGAGGAAATGCTCTTTGTTGGTGGAGATACCAGGGGCCTAATGGTATACCTTCAGGATCCAGGAAAAACTACTGCTTACCTTAGAGAGCTAGCTCAAGAACTAGGTGACTTGTGTTATCTAGTAACAGCGGAACAGCTTATATCCGCGGGATATTTCGAGAGTTTAGATGACAGGCCTGAAATCGTGCCTGATTTTTGGATAATCGCTAAGAAGAATGTGGCGTTGTATCATCGCGCCTATGCCAGACCGAAATCCCTATTTAATGTTGGGCATCATGGTGCTATAAGTGAGCGGGAGTTAGCAATTCCTCTAATTCGCTTTAATTGCTAGTTTTTCTCTTCTTCATCATCTTTAGATCCGAATAGCACTTCAGCCCAGCCGCTTGTGGCTTGTGGTCTTGTGTTGCCTTCAGTCGACGCTAATGGCTCGTCATCAGATAGTGCTTCTGTCTCAGCCGAGTCCTCTTGAACTGATATTTCTTCAACCACAGCTCTCTCGTCTACTAGTTCCTCAACAATTCGTAAAGTTGAGCTGGCGATAGGTTCTTCGAACAAATCCTCTGCCTCTTCGGCCTGCACTTCAGTGATCTCCGGAACAACTGTTAGCGATACGGTTCGTTCAGTTATCTGTATTTCTTCAACTACTATTTCTTCTGGCTCGCTGATTATCGGAACGGTCTTAGCCACAGCTGATACTGGTACTCCGTTGGAAAGTTGCAAAGCGGCTTCATTTTCAGGAGCTAAGAAGAGCTGTTTAGGATCGAACGACCAGGTAGCAACGCCGTCCCCCTGAGAAGTGCTGAAGCGGATTGAAACCAACCATTCACCTTCGCTGCTGCGTTTAGCTGACCAAGAAATATCTGTAGCGCCATTGTTTACTAGACGCTCATCCATTACTGAACCGAATTCGACAAGTGTTGGCTCGGCAAATCTGTCCCCAGCGAGGCTTAGTCGAATACTCCGGGCTAGAGCTACGACATGTTTTAGCTCGGCAATAATCGGTTTTGCGAATTTCGCGACGAGATCAATATCAGCACCGGTCTTTTCAGCGACCTCTTCAAGAGTTGCTCCTAATCTGACAAGAAGCTGAATTTCTCTCGGCGATGAGTTAGCCGGTAGGGAAACTTCCCGGGATTTAAGTGCCTTGAGTAGGTCTGGAGTTATTTCAAGGTAGTGTCTGGTGCCGTCAGGCGCTTGGAGCTCCAGCTGATTGTTAGACACACCTGTGATACGTAAATCTGCCATTTAGAACCCTTCTGGCAGTAGTTTCCCACCAAATTGCCGATAAATCGGGTTGATTTTCGTATTCCCGACACGCAAAAACGAGCCAATTCTGTGAAATTGCCAAGACACAGCGGGGATGAAGTTGCATTTAGCCAAAATTTGGAACATACTTTCGGCGCCTGATCTTTTTCATGAAAGGAAAGTACTTGGCCACCGATTACGATGCACCTCGCAAAAATGACGACGATACGGAATCAATCGAAGTCCTCAAAGAGCGCGGTCCAGAAACCAAATCGTCATCCTCTGACTTAGACGCAGACGACCACGGTGAAGCATTTGCATTGCCTGAGGTATCAAGTGAGGACGCCGAGGTTATCGTCGTTCCAAAACAAGAGGATGAATTCACCTGCAGTGAGTGTTTTATCGTTAAGCACCACTCCCAGAAGGCAAAAAAAGACGGCCAATACGGTGCTGTCTGCGTGGATTGTTCTAACTAGTTTCTGTTCAACAGCGCAGCAACGATTTCCGGGTTACGCGTAGAAAAAATCCAATACGGGCAAGGATCTGCCTTGTCTTTCAGCTCAACTCGTACTAATCCTTTTACTGATGGCTGGAATACCGAATAAGCGTTCATCTCTAGGTTCGGTCCTCGAGCCGCGAAGCTTTCACTCGGAGAAATAACACTTGCTTTTCCGAGAAAGTCTCTGTCTATGCTCGCTTTTCCAACTCTCAGGAATTGCCTACTGATCTGAATCTTTGGCGCCACAGCCCAACTGAAACCCCAAGCCAGAAACAATGAAGCTAAAGCGCTAACAACGGCAATCTGCTCGCCGAAAGGCAAAGCAATCAGTAGAAACGATAACGGGAGAACCAGTGTCGCGGCATAAAACCAAAGACCCGGCAGAACCCGTTCCTGGTAATCATTTGTTTCCTGAATTTGGGGCATATGCTTAGAATACGCTCATGGCACAAATCGAAATACTTATTACCTGCGATCCTGAATTAATGCCGACCATCGGAAACCCCGGTGACGCCGGTCATGACCTTAGGTCTGCCATCGATGCTGAAATCTTGCCAGGGGAGAGACTTTTGGTACCAACCGGCGTGCACATCGCCATCCCAGCTGGCTATGTCGGATTTGTGCACCCGCGAAGTGGATTAGCGATCAAATCTGGGATCACAGTTCTCAACGCTCCAGGAACAATAGATTCCGGTTACCGTGGTGAAATTATGGTTCCTCTTATAAATCATTCAAATCAAAGCTTTAAAATATCGAGACTAGATCGGATCGCGCAAATTGTTTTCCAGCAGTACGAATCGCCAAAGTTCATCCCCGTCGCCGAGCTACCAGGGTCGATGCGCGGATCTCAGGGCTTTGGTTCGACGGGAGTGAAATAGAGTGAACGCTGAATTTGCTCTAAATGGGCCATATGATTCCTCAGATCCAACAGCGCCAGTAGAACTCGCTGTTTTCGGTTCAATTAGCTTCGTTCCCAGTCCTTTAGTCACAGTTCGCGCTGAGGTTGAAGAGGGAACAGGCCGCATAGTTGCTCTAACTTTCGACTACAAAGAAAGCACGCTGCAAGTACAGGCTTTTGCTAGCTCCAAGGGAGAATCGATTTGGGAGTCTGTGCTGGAGGACATAACTGGAAGTTTAAGTGATCAAGGCATTTCAGTGCAGCGACAGATAGGGCCTTTTGGAACAGAGCTGTTGGCTGAGATCCCAGTTACAAAAGAAAAGCCCAAGGCTGTTCGGATGTTTGCAGCTTCTGGTGATAGATGGCTGCTACGTGCAACAATGTCAGGCCGAGCTTTGCTAGAGATCGAACCTCGTACATTCCTAGAAGACTTTTTTAAAGGATTCGTAGTAAATCGTGGTGAATTGCCACTTCCACCTCGTGAGCTTTTGCCGCTTGAATTGCCAAGTGGAGCGATTGCACCTAAGGGAACATTTTGAAAGAGAAAAAGACAAACATCGAGCGTTACGGTGTAAGGCAATCTGACGACGGTTACAAGGTAGACGCGAAGAGCCTCTTGGCTTCAGTTGGCGGCTTGAGAGGTCTCATCGAGGCCAGCATCCCAGGCTTTCTTTATGTGCTCACCTTTGCATTCACAAGATCTATTCCTATTGCCATGACCGTAGTTGCCCTGGCGACACTTGTTCTCGCGATTAGGCATTTCATACTGAAGCGACCGTGGGATCAACTGGTTGGGCCAGTCGCGGGTATTGTTTTGGCATTTTTTCTCACCAGAGACGGTCAAGCAGAGAATTACTATCTCCCTGGTTTTTGGACTAATGGAGCCTACGCTGCTGGGCTCTTGATTTCAGTTTTGGTTAGGTTTCCCGCTGTCGGGCTTTTGGTTGGGCCACTAACTGGCGACGGGCTTAGCTGGCGCAAGGACAAGCGGAAACTAAAGTTTTTCAACATAGTCACAATGCTCTGGTTCGCCTTTTTTACCCTCAGATTGGCCATTCAGCTACCCCTTTACTTTGCTCAAGAGGTTGTAATCCTTGGATTCGTAAAGCTGGTGATGGGAACGCCCCTATTCCTAGTGATGATCTGGTTGTCTTGGCTCTTATTGCGCAGAGTGATTACCCCAGCCATAGATGGTAATTTGGATAAGTAGATTTACCTGCCCTGCTAGGAGAGACAACTTGTCTAAAGTTGACAGTTTCGGTGCCGCCTCGTCGTTGGACGTTGCTGGAAGCCAGTATCGCATTTTCCGTCTGGATAAGGCGCTTAGTAAGCAATTGCCGTTCAGCCTGAAAATACTTCTGGAGAACCTACTTAGAACAGAAGATGGGGCTAACGTAACCCGAGCACACATCGAAGCTTTAGCCAACTGGGACCCGAGTTCAGATCCTGACACCGAGATCCAGTTCACGCCAGCAAGAGTAATCATGCAGGACTTTACCGGTGTGCCATGTGTTGTCGATTTGGCGACTATGCGCGAGGCCGTTAGTGAACTTGGTGGCGATCCCAAGAAGGTAAACCCACTAGCACCAGCGGAACTTGTAATCGACCACTCTGTTGTGATTGACGTTGCAGGTAGTCCTGACGCTTTTGAACGCAATGTCGCCTTTGAATATGAACGCAATGGGGAGCGATACCAGTTCTTGCGTTGGGGTCAAGGCGCATTCAACGACTTCAAAGTTGTGCCTCCCGGCACCGGTATTGTTCACCAAGTCAACATCGAGTATCTTGCTCGAACAGTTATGACTCGCGAAGTCGATGGTCAGCTAACTGCTTATCCTGATTCGTGCGTCGGTACTGACTCTCACACAACAATGGTTAACGGTCTTGGCGTTTTGGGCTGGGGAGTAGGTGGAATTGAAGCCGAAGCTGCGATGCTGGGTCAGCCGGTGTCAATGCTTATTCCTAGAGTCGTTGGGTTCAAGCTCACTGGCGCTATTCCAACCGGAGCAACGGCAACAGATGTTGTTCTTACAATCACTGAGATGCTTCGAAAGCACGGCGTTGTTGGAAAATTTGTAGAGTTCTATGGTGCCGGTGTCTCTTCAGTACCACTTGCCAACAGGGCAACAATTGGAAACATGAGCCCTGAGTTTGGCTCAACGGTTGCTATGTTCCCAATCGATCAGGTCACCATTGACTATCTGCGTTCCACTGGTCGAAGCGAAGAGCAAATAGCTCTGGTTGAGGCCTATGCCAAGACCCAGGGGTTGTGGCATGACCCAAACAATGAAGCTGAATACAGTGAGTATCTTGAACTTGACTTAGGCGCTGTTGTGCCATCGATAGCCGGGCCTAAACGTCCGCAGGATCGAATCCAGCTTTCAAATGCCAAAGATCAGTACCGCAAAGACATTTCTACTTATACCTCTGTAATTGACAAGCCAACAACGGTCTCGGCTGCCGAATTCGAGATTAATAATGGTTATGTTGCTATCGCCTCGATAACTTCCTGCACGAATACATCAAATCCTTCGGTAATGATGGCTGCCGGTTTACTGGCTAGGAAAGCAGTTGCTAAGGGCCTTAGGTCAAAACCTTGGGTAAAAACTTCGCTAGCTCCAGGTTCAAAAGTAGTCACAGAGTATTTCAACAAAGCAGGTTTAACCTCCGATTTGAATGAGCTTGGCTTTGATCTTGTTGGATACGGCTGCACAACGTGTATCGGTAATTCAGGTCCACTCGATCCAGACATCAGCGAAGCCGTGAATTCGAACGATCTGGCTGTTACAGCTGTCTTGTCCGGAAATCGTAATTTTGAGGGCCGTATCAATCCTGACGTAAAGATGAACTACTTGGCCTCACCACCGTTGGTTGTTGCATACGCACTAGCTGGAACAATGGATTTCGACTTCGACAGAGAAGAACTGGGTAAAGACTCAGAAGGTAATTCAGTGTTCCTGAAGGATATCTGGCCAACTCCTGACGAAGTTCAGACGGTAATTGATGAAACCATCTCCTCAGAGATGTTCAAAACTCAATACGCATCTGTGTTTGAAGGTGATGCCAGATGGAAGGAGATTCCCACTCCGACCGGAGATACGTTTAGTTGGGATTTGAAGAGCACTTACGTTAGAAAGCCTCCTTACTTTGAGGGCATGACAATGACTCCCGACCCAGTAATGGGGATTACCGGCGCTAGGGTTCTAGCTAAACTCGGGGATTCTGTAACGACCGACCACATCAGCCCTGCAGGTTCGATAAAGGTTGATTCTCCAGCAGGTAAATATCTAACCGATCATGGCGTTAGCCGAATGGATTTCAATTCTTATGGATCTAGGCGGGGAAACCACGAGGTGATGATCAGAGGTACTTTCGCCAACATCAGATTGAAGAATCTTCTACTTGACGGTGTTGAGGGCGGATTCACCCGTGATTTTACAAACGCTGAAGGAAACCAAGCGTTTATCTACGACGCATCCATCAACTATCAGGCCGATGGTACACCGCTGATGATTATTGCTGGCAAAGAATACGGCTCCGGCTCCTCTCGAGACTGGGCTGCTAAAGGAACAGCTCTGCTTGGTGTAAGAGCAGTGCTAGCCGAGAGCTTTGAACGTATCCACCGAAGTAACCTCATTGGAATGGGAGTTTTGCCGCTACAGTACCTTCCAGGGCAAACGGCTGAAACTCTTGGTCTTGACGGGACAGAAATTTATGATGTCCTTGGTGTCGAAGCACTAAACGATGGGGTCACTCCAAAGCGCCTAACAGTAAAGGCAAAACCTAGTACACACTCGAGAGTAGATAAAGAAGCCATAGAGTTCGAGGTCGGCCTAAGAATTGATACTCCAGGCGAAGCCGATTACTACCGTCACGGCGGCATCTTGCAATATGTGTTGAGAAGTTTAGTTGGCTAGTCAATGACCAAATTCAACAAGATTAAATCGCCTGCTGATTTACAACAGCTGGAGATAAGTGAACTAGGCGAGTTAGCGCAAGACATACGTGAGTATCTCATCGAAACTATTACCAGCACCGGTGGACATCTCGGACCGAATCTTGGCGTTGTCGAACTTACCATCGCGCTGCATAGAGTATTTGATTCTCCTAAAGACCGAATCATTTTTGATACCGGCCACCAAAGTTATGTTCACAAATTGTTGACTGGCCGAACTGACCTTTCCAACATCAGAAGCAAGGACGGTTTAGCAGGATATCCGCAACGTACAGAGTCGGAGCATGATGTAGTTGAATCTTCACACGCATCTTCGTCTTTAGCCTGGGCCGATGGAATTGCTAAAGCTTACAAGCTCACCGGTCAGACTGACAGAACCGTCGTCGCAGTAATCGGTGACGGCGCGCTTACCGGTGGAATGGCCTGGGAATCGCTTAATAACATCAGCGATGACAATGACAGAAACCTCATAATCGTGGTCAACGACAATGGGCGTTCCTATGCCCCAACAATTGGTGGTCTTGCAAGATATCTAAACAACGTGCGTACCGAACCCTTTTATAAACGCATGTATCGAGGCTCACGCAAGTTCTTCTCGAAGTTCGGCATAGTTGGCAAACTCGTTTATGCGACTCTCAGAGGCGCTGGCAAGGGGCTGCTTGGCACATTTACCCCTAAAAGCATGTTCCCTAACCTTGATCTTAAATACATAGGTCCAATTGATGGGCACGACATAGAAGCCCTAGAACAAGCTTTGAAACAAGCTAAGCAATATGGATCACCGGTAATAGTTCACGCGATCACGCAAAAAGGTCGTGGATTCTCACTTGCTGAGGAGCATGCTGACGACCAATTCCACGCGGTGGGGCAGATAGATAGAAATACAGGAGCTTCGCTAGAAACAAGCTCCGGCCCATCATGGACGAGCATTTTCGCCGACGAGATTGTCAAAGTAGCTGAAGCTAACCCCAAGGTTGTTGGTTTAACAGCCGCGATGTTGATACCAGTTGGGCTTCATAAATTCGCAGAGCGCTTTCCAAGTCGGGTTTTCGACGTTGGGATAGCTGAGCAGCACGCCGTAGCCTCAAGTGCGGGACTTGCCTTCGGTGGATTACATCCAGTGGTTGCCATCTATTCGACTTTTATGAACAGAGCGTTCGATCAAGTGCTAATGGACGTTGCTCTGCATAAAGCTGGTGTCACATTCATTCTTGACCGAGCAGGAGTAACTGGTCCAGACGGAGCTAGCCATCACGGAATGTGGGACTTAGCACTATTGCAAATAGTCCCCGGTATTGAAATAGCTGCACCTAGGGATGCGAGACGACTTCAAGAAGAACTTCGCGAGGCAGTAGCCATTGAGGATCGCCCAACCGTTCTTCGCTTCCCTAAAGGGACTGCCAGCCAGGACATATCGGCAAGCCGAAGACTTGATGACGGTGTCGATGTTCTTAGTGAAGCGATTTCAAAGGACGTTCTGATAGTTGCTGTAGGAGCGATGGCTTCAACTGCTCTCAAAGTTTCGGAACTCCTAGCTGCACACGGCATAGGCGCTACTGTAATTGATCCTAGGTGGGTAGTACCAGTTCGCCAGTCAGTCATTGACTTAGCTAGAAACCATCGTCTCGTTGTCACCCTTGAGGATGGTGTCAAGGTCGGCGGTATCGGCACAAGAATTCGCCAAGAACTTAGAAGTCAACAAGTTGACACAGCGCTGAACGAACTTGGCTTGCCAGATGAGTTTATAGAGCACGCCTCTCGAAGCGAGATTCTAGAGCGAGTTGGCTTAACGGCTCAGCTAATTGCTCAGGACATTGTCGCTCAGGTACTTGGCACCAAGGTTCCGCACGCAAGACCGCTTGATGAGATTGAAACGAAAGAACAGCCTAAGCACTAGCTTCTTCGTTAGTCGGCGGAAGTTGATCCTTAGCTAGCGCTTCGACAAATAACGGCACCACTAGATTTGCCTGCCAGCTCCTTGCACCAAATGATCTCACGGCACTATCGAGCCCCTCAGTGCTACGCTCAGGCGGACTAAAGCAGATGCGTCTGACAATTTCAGGTGACATTAGATTCTCAACAGGTATCAGCGCAGTTTCTGAAAGATCCTTAAGTAATACCCGCATCCACTGCAATCTAATGTTTGCCTCTGGGAATTTACTCGGCCAGTTCCGGTGATTAGGAATTCCCGAGCTAGGGGCCTTAATCTCAACTAATTCCTGGGTCTGTATACCATGCTCGTAAGCCGCCCACCACAAATCTAAGTAACTTCGGCTAGCCCTCCCGGTAAAGGCGCGCAGTGAAGCCAGTTCGGATTTCGACTTGGGTTCAGCCTTCACAACAGCGACCAACGATAGGTCTGGAATTAGTCGACCGGGTGCAACATCTTTTTCCTTAGCAAGTTTTTCCCTTGCCTCCCAGAGGCTTCTTATCACTGTGAGCGCTCTAGCTTGTTTCAACTCGTGGATACCAGTGATAGATCTCCATCTATCCAATTTCTCGGGTTTTTCAATAGGAAGAGTCAGGTGATGAAATTCCTGCGTTGCGTATTCGTATTTATTTGCCTCACGGAGTTTATCTTCTATGGCCTCCCACAAATCAAACAGCACGTCAACATCTAAAGCCGCGTAGTTCAACCAGTTTGCCGGTAGTGGTCTAGCGCTCCAGTCAACCGCAGAATGCTCTTTCGACAGTCCAAGCTTTAATAGTTCCTCGCACATTGTGCCAAGCGATACCTTGGGAAGTCCAAGAATGCGCCCTGCGAGTTCAGTGTCCAATATAGAACTCGGCGAGAGATCGTACTCAGCTAGACAGGGGATGTCTTGGCTTGCTGCATGGATAATCCATGTTTTTTCACTTACTAGTTTTTTGAAATTGAAAAGTAGTGTGCTCTCAAAATCTATTGTGGTATCGACAAGATAGATTCCAACTTTTTCAATAGCGATTTGGATTAGGTAGGCCTTTTGCCCGTATCTAAAACCGCTAGCCCTTTCGGCGTCTATTGCTATTCTCGTTGTTGCATCGAGGTTCTTTACAAGCTGTTGAAGTTCGTCATCTCGGTCTACGAGTGTTGTCTTCATCCTCGGCTGAAGTAATGGGACAACCTGTTCGACAAGCGAATCTTCACTCATACGGCTTTGGAAATCTTCACAACTGAGTCGCCCTCAATTGCAAAGCCAGCCATCGCGGCCACAAGATCCTGCCAAGCGGCAAAGTGAGGAGCGAGACTAGTATCCAACGGCGACCAAGAAGCCCGAAGTTCGATCTCTGTCTTGCGTTGTTCTGTAGCTAGTGCACCCATGCCAGTCGAGGACATCTTTGTTATAGTTCCCGCTTCATGTGTAGAAATAGCTCCGTGCTTTTCTAATGCCCGCTTAAGAATGTCCCAGTAATAACTAGCGGAGTCTTCTTCAAGTTCCATCTCAGCTTCAAGCGGTGATTTGACGTATGCAATCACTCGCATTCTCGATCCCCAGGTTTCAAATTGAGCTGGATCATGCAAGAAAACTATTCGACCAACACCTCGGTTGCTTGCCGCTTCAGTGTTATCCGGCACGTCAGCAGAGTACGCTACCGCTGCAGGTGCGATGCCGTTAGGTGAGGCAATTTGGTGTGTTGAGAGCTCAGGGCGAGTATAGGGATCGATTAAATCCTTAAGAGCCAGCTGGAATTCCGCTGGAAGATCTTCTTGAGTCTCAAAGTTTGCCATTTGTTCTAGGCTAAATCCAACCTAGATAAGTTTCACGATAGCCACGCCCGAGAGGATTTACTTGCTTGCCTTCATAAAATCCATCGTTGCGGCTAAGCGTCTGCTCAGATTAGGTGGTTCAATTCAAGGTGAAATCCCAGTGCTTGATCACTACGTAGATGGTCAGCAGGCTTTTATAACGCTCCCAACCAATGAAGACACTCTGCCAGCGGGTAAACAGAGCATGTTTTGGGATAGTCGAGAAGGCCACGCCTTAGTGGAACCGATAACTACCGACAGCCATTCAGTTCGTTGCTATCGCGTTCTCAAACAGTTTGGCAAAGAGCCTAGCGTCGGTGACAAAGTATGGCTGTCGGGTTGGCTGGGCGAGCGGCCAGAAGATTTTGGACTAGTTGGTGTCAGAGACCAGAAAATGCCGAACGGGACGATGGCTTATCTAGCGGTCGCGGGGCCAACATGGGTCATTCACGTCCATGGAAGGAATGCTTCTAGGGCCGAAACGCTGCGCAATTTTGCAACTATAGCTGCATTGGGCTTTAGTCAATTGTCCATTTCTCTAGAATCGGACAGACCCCCAGATGGTCTAGGAATTCATCGCTCTTATCTTGGAACGCGGGAATGGACCCAGGTTGAATCTGCCATTAGGTATGCATACGGCAACGGTGCTTCGAAAATTATTCTTTTTGGTTTCTCGTTAGGGGCAATGATCATAGGCCAGTGCCTGCAGAGGTCTGCTCTTGGTCAGAGTGTCGCTGGAGTTGTTTTTGATTCCCCTCTTATCGATATTGAAAGCACGCTTCGTTTGCAGGCAGAAAAGGCCGGAGAGAGACCAAACTTTGCCTCTTATGGCATCAGGAAAATTCTTAGAAGCAGAATCTTCCGATTACTTGGGCTTGGCTTGGAATACCTCCCGAGTTTGATCGTTCCCCTTGGCAGACCAGCACTGGTTCTTTACTCTGCTACAGATGGGTATGTCTGTATGCAGAGGATACCAGAAATGTCCGGTCTCAATCCTCAGGGGATTTTTATAAACTTCCCTGGCGGGCGGCACTGCCGTCTTTATAACCAGGATCCTGAACGATACAGCTCGGCCCTAACTAATTTCCTAGAACAGTTTGGAACTTGAAAAACAAAGTTTTATCAATCTCAAGAAGTTGATTCAGTTTCCATGTTCCGTTGAATTGCTGCATGTATTCTTCCGCAACATTCCAAGCGGCATCTGTGTTATCTGCATCTGTAACTGTAAGGCAAACCTCGCATAGTAGTTCCTGCAGGATTAGAGTTACGCTCAGCCCAGATTCAATAACAACTGATTCATATTCCTTAGTAACATCAGCAAGCCAACTAGTCAGCGGTTCTTGCGTTTTTCCTAAGGCAACGACAGATTTGTTGGCATATTGAACTTGCGGGGCAGTGATAAAGACGGTTTGGGCAGAAGAAGTTCGAGTAGCTGGTATGTCTATTACTTCGCTGTTTGTCAGTATCAGCAATGGAGCAGACTTTGATGCCGATAATTGCTCCGAAACCGCTGTTTTACCGGTAGTGATAATCAGGTCGGCAGAGGATCTTATGGCTCGCAAGACCATTCGGTCATTATCGTTTGAGATAACGCCGCTATTCGTTTCTTTTGTTTTTGCTGAAATCACGTAGTTCGATCTAAATCCAGTTATGCGAGGGTACCAGCGTTTAAGGTCGGAAGGGGAATCTATCTCGTAGGTCAAGTTGCTTTCTAAACCAGCACTTACTTGTTCGATAAGTTTCAAATCTTTTCACTTACCTGGCGCTTAATTCGATTTAGCATTCCGTGCATCCCTCGAATGCGTAGGGGAGAAACGAGTTCAGTGAGTCCCAGTGAGCTAATGAAGCCGTCATCAAATTCGAGTACAGTTTGCACACTTTGGTTATCCAGCGCGATTTGAAGTATTGACGCGAACCCACGTGTGGTTGGCGCTTCAACCGGGGCAGTCAGATAAACACGAACCCTATTAGATTCAATTTCAGTGATCAGGTAAACCGGTGATTGACACTCTTCTACTCTTTCAAGTAGTTCAGGCCTATCTCTAAAGTTCTCTGGAATCTCTGGCAGCTGATCCGCATACTCCAGAAGAAGGTCTAGTTTTGCTAATCTTGGAACTTCGTTGAAAGCTTCTAGAATTTCAGTTGCAGATGGGGTGATCTCGGGCAATTAGAAACCTACTGGCACTGCACCTGGCTCAGCACCCTTCACGATAGGAACGCGAACGGCCGATCCCCATTCAGTCCATGAACCGTCATAGTTCCTGACCTTCTCAATTCCAATCAGATACTTCAAGACAAACCATGTGTGTGAGGATCGCTCTCCGATTCGGCAGTATGCAATAACATCTGCAGAATCGTTGATACCGGCTTCCTGACGGTAGATGACATTCAGCTCATCGATTGCCTTAAAAGTCTGGTCTTCGTAGACAGCTTTAGCCCATGGCACTGAGGCAGCGGTTGGAATGTGTCCTCCACGTGGTGCTCCTTCATCGGGATAATCAGGCATGTGAGTGCGTTCACCCGTATATTCTTGTGGGCTTCGAACATCAATAAGTGGTTTGCCGAAGTGCTTTAGTACATCTTCCTTGAAAGCTCTGATCTTGGAATCATCTCTTTCCACAACTGGGTATTCAGTCGAAGCCAGTGGAGAAGTCTCTTGGGTCACTTCTCTGCCTTCGGCTATCCATTTAGCTCTACCGCCGTCCATTATTCGGATGTCTTCGTGGCCGAAAAGTTTTAGAACCCAGAATGCGTATGTCGCCCACCAGTTGCTCTTATCTCCATAGAGCACAATAGTGTCCTCTCGGCTGATTCCCTTGCTGCTAAGTAGAGCTGCCATTTCTGTACTGTTTAGGTAATCGCGAAACACCGGGTGGTTCAGTTCAGTATGCCAATCAAGTTTTATAGCACCTGGAATGTGCCCGGTGTTGTACAAGAGGATGTCCTCATCGCATTCAACAATGACTAATCCAGCAGAGCCCTTGTGTTGATCAACCCAGGAGGTACTGACTAGAGCCTCCGGATGGGCGTATTGTTGGAATTTTGCGTCGGAATCAAGCGGGTAAGTCAAGGCAAGCCTTTCGAGAATTAGAATGGATTTACTTTTCTAATTCTCTCAGAGAATCAGCCCAAACGGAATGGCCCAAACCTCGATGCTTATAAAACTCCAAGACTTGGTGACCGAGATCTCCATTCATGAACTTTTGGCCGAGATGGTACCACCAGAGGAATTTGCATCGGTATCTTTTTCCAGCTACATCCCAGACGCCAATTTCCCGAGTCAACAGGATGGTGTCGCTAAAAGTATTGATTTCGTTCGCAGTATTGATTCGAAAGGTAAAGATTCCACTGGAATTTATCTCGATGGGGGCTTTGGCGTTGGAAAGACTCATCTCCTAGCCTCGATTTATCACAACTCAAGGCGGAAGAAACTTTATTCACCGTTTATCGGTGTCACCAGCGCTATTGGCTATTTGGGCTTTGCTGAGGCAGTCCAACAATTCTCGAAATTCGGGCTACTTTGCATCGACGAGTTCGAGCTTGATGATCCTGGAGACACAATGGTCATGTCTAGATTCCTCAAGGAACTAGCCAACAAGGGGACCTGCTTTGCTGCCACTTCAAATACTCCGCCAAACGCCTTAGGCGAGGGAAGATTCGCAGCAGATGCCTTCCAGCGCGAGATACAGTCGGTAGCTAACAGATTCGAGATGGTCAGGATTGACGGTGAGGATTATCGGCATAGAGGCTTGAAACTTAGTTTTTTTTCAGCAGACTTATCGAAATTAGCGCAAGAGGCGTCAGTATCTGGCGCGAGAGTAATCACAGCAGATCTGCAGGACTTACTTGTCTATTTGGGTAGCCTGCATCAATCTAGATACGCAAAACTTTCGGAGCAGTTCGATGTGTTGCTTATTTCCAACATTGAAACAATAAACGACCAGTACGAGGGGATACGTCTTGTTAGTTTCATCGACCGTTGTTACGAGGCGGGTATTGCATTACGCACTAGCGGTGTCAACCTCGGTGAGATCTTTCGTGAAGACCATCTAGTTGGTGCTTATCAAAAGAAATACAGGAGAGCCCTATCACGTCTTGCTGCCATGTGCGCTCGGGAACTGCCATAAATCTTTTACATACCCGAAACATTAACTGACCATTCAGGAAACACAGCTATACAAAAGTGCTCTAAACATCAATTATTTGGAGGACTCATGGATCAGGGCAACACAGCTTTTGTACTTATCTCAGCGGGCTTAGTGCTACTAATGACACCAGGCCTGGCATTTTTCTACGGCGGAATGGTTAAGGCTAAAAGCGTTGTAAGCATGATGATGCTTTGTTGGGGCTCTCTCGCTTTGGTGGGTGTGCTTTGGGTTTTGTTTGGCTATGCCATAAGTTTCTCCAAATCTTCCAGCGCAACTTACATAGGTATACCCGGATGGTTTGGAATTGATACAGCGTCTCTAGGTCTTAGCGCTGAGACGGCAGCTGCATTAGCGCCGAGTGAATCTGCTTATCCTGGTCTAGCGTTTGTCGCATTCCAGGCAACATTCGCGATTATTACTGTCGCTCTAATCGCTGGAGCTATCGCGGACCGAGCCAAGTTTGGAGCATGGATGGTTTTCGCGGGCATCTGGGCGACTATCGTTTACTTCCCTGTAGCCAACTGGGTTTTCAACTTCGGTTCAAATCCGGATCGTAGTGATGCCGGTTGGTTGATTCAGATGGGTGTAATCGACTTTGCAGGTGGAACAGCAGTTCACATTAATGCCGGCGCTGCAGGACTTGCACTAGCACTTGTTTTGGGAAAGAGATTTGGTTTTAGCAAAGGCATAACTCAGCCACACAACGTTCCACTTACACTACTTGGGGTTGCTTTACTCTGGTTCGGATGGTTCGGTTTTAACGCAGGTAGCGAACTAGCAGCAGACGGAATAGCAAGCATTGCCTTCATCAACACGATGGCAGCACCCGCGGCAGCTATGCTCGGTTGGATCATTGTCGAGAAGATTAGACATGGCAAAGCCACTTCCATTGGAGCAGGCTCTGGGGCGGTCGCTGGTCTGGTTGCTATAACGCCAGCCTGCGCCGCTGTCGATCCGGTATGGGGAATGCTTTTGGGACTAATCTCAGGTGCACTCTGTGCCTTGGCCATCGATCTAAAATTCGCCTGGGGCTTTGACGACTCTTTAGATGTCGTCGGTATCCACTTGGTCGGGGGAATCGTCGGCACACTCTTTATCGGAGCTTTTGGCCGTGATGTTGGATTCTTCTTCGGCAACGATTTCTCCCAGTTATACAAGCAAGCTCTAGGAGCTGGTGCAGTGCTGCTTTACTCATTTGCCTTAGCGTTCGTAATTGGCCTAATTATCGAGAAGACGATCGGATTTAGAGTCAAGGCTGAAGACGAATTAGCTGGTATTGACACCGTTGTACACGGTGAAGAGGCCTATGCTTTCGGTAATGACAAGGTCTAGCCTAGATTTTTGACGAAATAGCCAAAAATCGGCTAGAGTCTTAGGTATCTCGTAAGAGATAAGCGGATGTGGCTCAGTTGGTAGAGCACAACCTTGCCAAGGTTGGGGTCGCGAGTTCGAATCTCGTCATCCGCTCGAAGCGGGCTCAGAAAAGCTTCGTGGAAACATGGTGGAGTGGCTGAGCGGCCCAAAGCAGCAGCCTGCAAAGCTGTAAAACCACGGGTTCAAATCCCGTCTCCACCTCCAAGATTTACTACCTGGACGATTGGCGCAGCGGTAGCGCACTTCCTTGACATGGAAGGGGTCACTGGTTCGATCCCAGTATCGTCCACCAGCAACAAGCAAGTGTTTGCCTATCTCAGCCGGCTAGATTTGTGCCGACAAGTAGACCAAACACATAAGTAATAATCATCGTGATTGAGCTAACGGCAACATTTCTGATAACGCCTCTTAAAGGTTTAGCTCCTCCAATTTTTGCGCCGACATAGCCAGTAAGAATAAGAGCAAGCAAAACAGAGATCACCGTAGCTTGAATTCTAAATTCGATCCAAGGACCGGAGATGGCCAGTAAGGGAAGTAACCCTCCTGCGGCAAATGCAATGAAGGAGGAAAGCGCAGCTTGAGTAGGGCTAACATGATGTTCCGAATCAATTCCTAATTCTGCGTCAGCATGTGCACGTAGTGCATCCTTTTTGGTTAACTCCTCAGCAACTCTCATAGCCAATGCTGGAGACATACCTTTTTGCTCATAGAACCAAGCCAACTCGCGCAGTTCTCCAGCTGGATCATCATGGAGCTCTTTGCGCTTTTGGGCAAGAGCTGCTTTCTCGCTATCGCGTTGAGCGCTCACTGAGGCGTACTCTCCACCTGCCATAGATATAGAACCCGCAACAACTGCTGCCGCTCCGGCAAGCAGTACCGTCGCAGAGCTAACGCCTGGCGATGCTGCAACTCCTAGAACCAAACCAGATGTTGACATGATTCCATCATTTGCGCCTAAGACTCCCGCTCTCAACCAATTCAGTCGAGCCGCCATGGCATTGCGCTTAAACTCGGCGTTGCCTATTACTGCGTCTATTACTTTGTCGTTGGGTTTGGTCACGGCCCTAGTAAACCTAAAAAACGTAGTAAATGCTAGCAAGGCTCACCTAAGTGTCGTGGAATACTATTGAAAGGAGCCAAACTACGGAGAACAAGTGAGCACGCCTGAAATCGAATTGAAAGTGGACGGGGAGACCCGTCTAGTTGAAGTTGGGGCTACTGGTTTCAAGTTGTTCAGTGACAAGGCCGTTGTCGCCATGAAGGTGAACGGTACCCTCAAAGATTTATCTGCTGAACTCGTCCATGGCGACGACGTAAATGCAGTTACCGTGTCTAGCCCTGACGGACTTGACATCCTGCGGCATTCAACCGCCCACGTTCTTGCTCAGGCAGTTCAAAATCTTTTCCCTGAGTCAAAACTGGGAATTGGTCCACCAATCAAAGACGGTTTTTACTACGACTTTGATGTTGCTGAGCCTTTCAATCCTGAGGATCTAAAAGCGTTAGAAAAGGAAATGACCAGAATTATCCAGTCGGGTCAGCGATTCCTCCGCCGAGTCACCAATGACGAAGATGCTGCAAAGGAACTTGCGGGCGAACCATACAAACTCGAATTGATTGGATTGAAATCCGGAAATTCAGATTTGGGTGAGGCAAGCGCTGAAGTTGCCGCCGGAGAACTCACTATTTATGACAACTTTGATGTGAAAGCTGAATCAGTTGTCTGGAAAGACCTATGTCGCGGTCCACATCTTCCAAATACCAGGATGATTGGTTCTGGTTTTGCTTTGACCAGGGTTGCTGCAGCCTACTGGCGAGGTAATGAGAACAACAAACAACTACAAAGAGTCTATGGAACCGCTTGGCCTTCAAAAGAAGAACTGCGTGCTCACCAGGAGCAGCTCGAAGAGGCGGCACGAAGAGATCACAGAAAATTAGGCGCTGAACTGGATCTATTCTCATTCCCAGAGGAAATTGGTTCTGGTTTGGCTGTATTCCATCCAAAGGGCGGAATTATTCGCAAGGTGATGGAAGATTACTCGCGCGAACGACACGTGGCTAGTGGATATGAATTTGTTTACAGCCCGCACGTTACCAAATCGAACCTATTTGAGATCTCAGGGCATCTCGAATGGTACGCAGAAGGAATGTTTCCTCCATTGCAGCTGGATGAAGAACGTGATGACAAGGGAAACATCCGCAGACAAGCTCAGGACTATTACCTAAAGCCAATGAATTGTCCCTTCCATTGCCTGATCTATAGATCTCAAGGAAGGTCATATCGCGATTTACCAATGAGACTATTCGAGTTTGGAACTGTTTACCGATACGAAAAATCAGGAGTGCTTCACGGAATTACTCGCGCGAGAGGTTTCACTCAAGACGATGCTCATTTATACGTTGCTCGTGAGTCGATTAAAAGCGAACTCACTTCTGTTCTAAACTTCGTGCTAGACCTATTACGCGATTATGGGCTAACTGATTTTTACCTAGAGCTATCGACCAAGGAAGAGGGCAATCCGAAGTTCGTTGGCGCCGACGAAATCTGGGTCGAGGCGACTAACACGCTTCAGGAAGTAGCAGAAGCATCCGGCCTAGAACTAGTGCCTGATCCAGGCGGAGCTGCGTTCTATGGCCCCAAGATCTCCGTACAGGCAAGAGACGCCATCGGCCGCTCGTGGCAAATGTCAACCATTCAACTTGATTTCAATTTGCCAGAGAGATTCGACCTCGAGTACACCGCAAGCGATGGCACAAAAAAACGTCCAGTTATGATCCACCGTGCTCTATTCGGATCTATTGAACGCTTCTTCGGTGTTTTAACAGAACACTACGCTGGAGTTTTCCCGCCATGGCTGGCCCCAATTCAGGTTGTCGCCGTTCCAATCGCGGATGAGCACTATCAATACCTAGCGGATTTCGCCGATAATCTTCGAAACTCGGGAGTTAGAGTGCAGGTTGATAATTCTGACGAAAGAATGCAGAAGAAGATAAGAAATCACACTTTAGCCAAGGTCCCTTACATCCTGATTGCAGGCGCTGAAGACATTGCCAACCAAGCGGTTTCCTTCAGATTCAGGGACGGCTCGCAGATAAATGGTGTCCCGCTGGCCGAGGCCAAGGCCCGAATCCTCAACGAGATAGCAAGTCGAGTTCAAGTTTAGCCACCAGCATCATGAACAGGTTGGGGCATAAGAGAGTAACTCGCTGGTTTAGAATAGTTACATGGCAGAACAAAATAAGAAGAATTCATCAACCCCTCTAGTCAAGCGCGGTTTAGCTGAAATGCTAAAAGGCGGCGTGATTATGGATGTGGTTACCGCCGACCAGGCGAAAATTGCCGAGGACGCTGGAGCAGTCGCTGTCATGGCGCTAGAGAGAGTCCCAGCAGACATACGCGCCCAGGGTGGGGTTGCGAGGATGAGTGATCCGGATTTAATCGATGCCATTATTTCTGCTGTTTCAATACCAGTTATGGCAAAAGCAAGAATCGGACATTTTGTCGAGGCACAAATACTTCAGTCACTAAAAGTTGACTACATCGACGAGTCAGAGGTCCTTTCTCCTGCGGATTATGTAAATCACATCGACAAGTGGGGGTTCAATGTTCCTTTTGTCTGTGGTGCAACTAACCTAGGTGAAGCTCTCAGAAGAATTACAGAGGGTGCCGCGATGATCCGATCAAAGGGTGAAGCTGGTACTGGTGATGTTAGTGAGGCGACCAAGCACATTAGGACGATACTCGGTCAGATTAGAGAACTTTCCTCGAAGGCGGACGATGAGTTATACGTTGCCTCCAAAGAGCTGCAAGCACCGTTTGAATTAGTCAGAGAAGTAGCGCGTACTGGCAAGCTACCGGTTGTTCTATTTACCGCTGGTGGAGTAGCAACTCCTGCCGACGCGGCAATGATGATGCAACTAGGCGCGGATGGCGTTTTTGTTGGCTCAGGTATCTTCAAGTCAGGTAACCCAGAGGCAAGAGCTGCTGCCATAGTGAAGGCAACAACTAACTACGACAACGCCGATGTGCTTGCTGAGGTTAGCCGCGGCTTGGGTGAAGCAATGGTTGGAATAAATGTTGCTGATCTTCCAGCCCCGCATCGTTTAGCTGAACGCGGTTGGTAGTAATTGGGTCCGATTGGTGTTCTCTGTCTTCAAGGAGACTATAGGGAGCACCTTAAGACTCTAAGCCAGCTAGGAATAGAGGCAAAGCGCATTCGGCTCCCTGAGGATTTAATCGGCCTAAGCGGGCTAGTCATCCCTGGCGGTGAGAGCACCGTAATAGACAAATTGAGTCACATCAATGGAGTTTTTGATCCAATAAAAAGGTTACTTTCTCAAGGTATGCCAGCATTTGGAACATGCGCTGGACTAATTATGCTTGCCGAAAGAATCTCCGATGGCATCCAGGGGCAAGAGAGTTTTGGCGGGCTGAATATCACTGTCCAACGTAATGCCTTCGGCTCGCAACTTGATTCCTTCGAAGCAAGTGTGCCTTTTCTGAATGATTACGTATCAGCAGCCTTTATTCGGGCCCCGATCGTCTCTCAAGCCAGTGAAGAAACTGAAATTATTTCGAAGTTGCCAACAGGAGAAATTGTTGGCGTTAGAGAGGGCAACATAATGGGAATTAGTTTTCACCCTGAACTGGTTGGGGAGTTAGCCGTGCACTCATTATTTGTTGAAATGTGCAAAAAGGCGGATTTTCGAGCAGAATTGTAGAATTCTGGGGAAGATCTAATCTAGGAAAGAATTATGTCGGGACATTCCAAGTGGGCGACCACTAAACATAAAAAGGCTGTGATTGACAGTCGTCGAGCAAAGTTATTTGCCAAATTAATTAAGAACATTGAAGTTGCAGCTCGCATCGGTGGGCCAGACATGGATGGCAACCCAACACTCTACGATGCTGTTCAAAAGGGTAGGAAATCTTCATTACCTAACGACAACATCGATAGGGCGATTAAGCGTGGAGCTGGCCTAGACGGTGGTGGCGTTGACTACCAGACCATCATGTACGAAGGCTATGGTCCAAACGGTGTCGCCTTACTAATCGAATGTCTTACTGACAACAAGAATCGCGCTGCCGCTGATGTTCGTCTAGCTGTTACAAGAAACGGCGGCACCATGGCAGATCCAGGTTCGGTCTCTTACCAATTCAGTAGAAAAGGTGTGATTCTGGTTGAGAAGGTTCCGCCGGTGACAGAGGACAAAATCATTGAAGCTGTGCTGGAGGTAGGAGTTGATGACATCCAGGACAGAGGAGACCAGTTCGTAATCACAACGGATCCGAATTCGATGGTGGACGCAAGAACTGCATTGCAAAGTTCCGGAATCGACTATGAAAGTGCTGATGTCGAGTTTGTTTCTTCAATGCCGGTGCAGGTAGATCTCGAAACAGCTCAGAAGGTAATCGCTTTGATTGATGCTCTCGAAGACTCGGACGAGGTGCAGAACGTCTATTCGAACTTCGACGTATCCAGCGAAGTTGCCGCGCAGCTCGAGGCTGAGTAAATTGCCTAAAAAGGTCTTGGGTTTAGATCCGGGCTTGACCAGATGTGGCTTTGGCTTGATTACAAGTTCTAAGGGCCGCGTAGTTCGTTTTGAAGAGGTGGGCGTACTTGAGTCTTCACCTGATGAGGAACTCAGCCAAAGAATCTATGAAATTGGTCAGCAGGTAGAAAAACTACTTGATAGAACAAAGCCGGACTTAGTCGCCGTAGAGAGGGTTTTTTCCCAACAAAATCTAAAGACAGTTGTGTCGGTTGCGAACATATCTGGAGTGATCGCCTACCTATCTCGCGCAAGGAGGATATCTGTGGACTATTTCACTCCAACACAGGTGAAGGCCGCGGTTACCGGATCAGGCAAGGCAAACAAAAGTCAAGTTAGCTCTATGGTCAAGAGAATCCTTAATCTCCAGGAACTTCCGAAACCTGCAGACGCAACAGACGCTCTCGCAATCGCAATCACGGCAGCTTGGCGAGCAGGATACGCACAGGACGATGCTCCGCTGACCGCAGCCCAATTGAAGTGGCGCGATGCCGAGAATGCGTCCCAGAAAAGACGGCGGTAAAGGTTAGGGTTAATCTGTGATAGCCCATCTTCGCGGTACGGTGTCGAGTATTTCTGCACACGCCATAGTCATTGATGTTTCCGGAGTGGGTTACCTGGTCTATTCCACGAGCGATCAAATCTCTAATTGTCGAGTTGGTCAAGAGATAACTCTCCAAACCGTGCAGATATTCCGTGAAGATTCGGTGCAACTTTTTGGCTTTAGCGATTTAGATCAAGTTGGAGTTTTCAACCTGCTCTGCACAGTAACAGGGGTAGGGGCAAAAACCGCACTGGGCGTAATAAGCCAACTTGGAGTCTATGGAATCCAAGAGGCTGTCGCTAAAGCCGACAGCGACGCTTTCAATTCAGTCAGCGGCATCGGACCTAAGACTGCTAAACAAATTATCCTTACCCTAACGGGTAAGTTAGTAACCGAAGTTGATGATTCCGCATCACACATGCAGAAAACTATCGTCAGTGCACTGGTGAATCTTGGATACCCAGAAAAATTAGCTAAACAAGCTACTGCTGCCATCGCTAATGAAAATAGGGAGGCATCCGAGGAGCAACTTCTAAAACTAGTCTTGAACTCATTATCGAGCGTGCGCAGGAACGCAACAAATGAGTGAAGAGCTACTCAACACGAATTCAGAGCCCTCTGATCTTGCGTTTGAAGGGGCAATACGGCCAACATCGCTTGAAGAATTTGTTGGACAGTCAAAAGTGCGAGAGCAGATAAAGCTTTTAATCGACGCAGCAGGAATACAAAGTCGAACGCCGGATCATATTCTCCTTGCTGGACCTCCAGGACTTGGAAAGACGACTTTAGCGATGATTGTCGGACACGAAACTGGTAAACCTGTTCGACTTACCAGTGGCCCGGCGATCCAGCACGCTGGTGATTTAGCTTCAATACTTTCGTCGCTTTACGCTGGGGAAGTTCTTTTTATCGATGAGATTCATCGCATGTCTAGAAGCGCTGAGGAATTGCTCTATTTGGCTATGGAGGATTTCAGGGTTGATGTCATGGTGGGTAAAGGTGCCGGTGCGAACAGTATTTCCCTAGACCTTGAACCTTTCACGCTCATCGGAGCAACAACTAGATCAGGGTTGCTGCCTAATCCGCTTCGGGACAGATTTGGATTCACCGCGAATCTTGATTTCTATAGCCATGAGGAATTAGAACAAGTGCTTAGGAGAGCTGTTGCCCTAATGAAACTTGAAGCCGCTGATTCGGCTCTTGCCAGCATCGCATCAAGATCCAGAGGCACTCCACGAATAGCCAACAGGTTACTCAGACGTGTTCGGGATTTTGCCCTTGTAAACGATAGGCGCACCATCGATCAAGAACATGTCGATAATGCCCTTGAACTCTATGAGGTTGACGAATTGGGCCTCGACCGACTTGACCGCGCGGTGCTTGAAGCTCTAATTGTCAGGTTTTCCGGTAAGCCAGTTGGGCTTAACACGCTCAGCGTAGCCATTGGTGAAGAGCCAGATACCATTGAATTCGTTGTTGAACCCTACTTGATTCGGGCAGGCCTTGTTTCGCGAACAGCTCGAGGCAGACAGGCTTCGGAGAGAGCCTATAAGCACCTAGGCCTAAGTCCTTCAGGAACCAGCTCAGGATTATTCGACTAGGGTCGGCTATAATCGGGTAGTTGCCTGAAATTACCTAATTGATAGGACTTTAATGAACCCCGCAGATCTAACGTTTTTTGCGATTATTGCCGTCTTCTTGCTATTTATCATCTATAGCAATCGCAAGAAGAAAGAAGCCGCCAACAAATTGACCAATTCTGTTGTCGTGGGGGCAAAGGTCGTCATGCTTGGTGGAATTACCGGCAGGGTTTCGGCAATCAATGAAGAAACCATAGTTATTGAGAGCACTCCAGGCAACAAGATCGAGTTTGTTAAGGCTGCGGTTAGAAATGTTATTGATTCAGCTCCTGAGCCTGCCTCAAAGACCAAAGCCCAACCAGCCAAAAAGAGCACAAAAGCTGCTCCAAAAACTTCAAAGTAAAGCTAGGAACTAGGAAGCTGCAATGGCGAAAAACGGAATACTTCGATCAGCCAGAAGATCATTACTCTGGTTAGTCATCATTACTCTAGGTATACCCGCACTCATCGGTGCAAACATGCTAGCTGGCGATCAGAAAACTACTTTCGTGCCAAACCTAGCCTTGGATCTTTCGGGTGGAACCCAAATCATCCTTACCCCAGTAGTGTCAGCCGGCCAGCAAGTTCTTCCTGAACAACTAAATCAAGCTGTCGGTATTATTCGGCAGCGTGTTGACTCAACCGGTGTGAGCGAGGCACAAATCAATACCTCTGGAAACAACATCGTCGTTTCTATTCCAGGTATCCCTGACAAAAACACACTTGCTCTTATCAAAAGCTCAGCAAAACTGGAATTTAGAGCGGTGTTGGCAGCTTCCGCTGGTTCAAAAACCCAACTCGGCGAGGCCGGTTCAACTCCGATAAAGACCGGAAGCGCAACTCCATCCGATCCAAGCGATCTGAACTGGGTTAGTGCTGCATTGCAAAAAGAATACGAGAACCTCGACTGCAGTAAGACTTTCCGGGAGCCAGGTCAAGTCGACCCAGAGGATAAACCTTTAGTGACTTGTTTACGCGGTGGTTTCGAGAAATACATTCTTGGACCGGTTGAACTAACCGGTTTGGAGCTTGACGATGCTGAGGCTGGAACAGTAACCGGAGCAAACGGTGCAGCAACTAACGAATGGGCAGTAAATCTAGATTTCAATGCCGAGGGTGGAGAAAAATTCGGTGAGATAACCAGTAGGCTCTACCCACTTACTGATCCTCGCAATAGGTTTGCCGTGACAGTAGATGGCTACGTCATCACTGCACCAACAACACAGGCTGTCATCACTGGCGGTCAAGCACAAATTACTGGTAACTACGACCAGAAGTCGGCACAGTTACTAGCTGACCAGCTGAAGTACGGTGCACTTCCGATATCATTTACCGTTCAATCTCAGGAGAACATCTCCGCGACTCTAGGTAGCGAACAGCTCCAAGCAGGTCTACTAGCGGGTCTCATAGGTTTGCTTCTTGTGGTTGGCTATTCTGTGTTCCAATACCGAGCTCTAGCCATGTTGACACTTGGATCGCTAACTATTGCGGCCTTGCTGACTTACTTAGCTATTGCTCTTCTCACTTGGCGACAGGACTACAGGCTTTCGCTGTCGGGTATTGCTGGTTTGATCGTGGCAATTGGTATTACCGCTGACTCGTTCATTGTTTACTTTGAAAGAGTAAGAGATGAACTTAGAGAAGGTAAGTCGTTACCCGTGGCAGTTGAGGCGGGTTGGGCAAGAGCCAAGCGAACAATCATTGTCTCCGATGCCGTTAGCATGCTTGCAGCTGCAACCCTGTTCTTCCTAACTGTTGGAAACGTAAAGGGTTTTGCTTTCACACTTGGTCTTACCACGCTCGTCGACTTAGCAGTTGTTTGGTTATTTACCCACCCTATGTTCCAGCTCATGGCACAGACTAAGTACTTTGCCTCAGGAGGTAAGTTCTCCGGACTTGAGATTAGAGAGTCGGCTGCATATGGATACACCGGCAGGGGAACATTCCGAGTCAGTTCTAATGTTTCCAAGGAAAAAGCCGCGAGCGCTAGCAAAGAGGCGATAAAGCGAAAGACTATTGCTGAGCGTAAAGCAGAAGCAGCAGGCCAAATTGATAGATCAAGCGAGGATAACTAATGTCGCGTTTTAGTGAATTCGGAAATCAGCTTTACAGCGGAGAGCGTTCTCTAGATTTCGTTGGTCGACGCAAAATCTTCTACGTGATTGCCCTGGTTATGCTCGTGCTATCTGTCCTCTTGCCACTAAGCCGCGGCGGTTTCAATTTCGGTATTGAGTTCCGTGGCGGATCGGAATATCGAATTTCCGACAGCAAAGAGAAATCCACTATTGCTGCCGAAGAGGCTGTTCACACCATTGTTCCGAACATTCAAGTAAACACAACTGAAATCGGTGGTGACACTATTCGCGTCCAAACTCCACAGCTAAGTGACGTGGACTCCGAAAAGGTTAGATTGGCCCTAGCTAAGAAATTCGATGTTCCTGACAGTAACGTTGCAAGTTCTTTCATTGGTCCAAACTGGGGAGCAGACATCACATCAAAAGCTCTCTTCGGATTAGTCGTCTTTGTCGCGTTAGCAGCAGTACTGATGGCACTTTACTTCAGGACACTGAAGATGAGTATCGCCGCAGTAGTGGCCTTGTTGCACGACCTAGTTATTACTGCAGGGCTATATGGAGCATTTGGTTTCGAAGTTACCCCTGCAGCTGTTATTGGTTTCCTTACTATCCTTGGCTACTCGCTCTACGACACAGTAGTGGTGTTTGACAAGATTCGAGAAAATACTTTGGAAACCGAATACAGCGAGACAGCAACATTTGCAGAACGGGTTAATCTCGCAATCAATCAAACTTTGGTTCGATCTATCAACACCTCGGTTGTAGCAGTTCTGCCTGTGGCAGCAATTTTGTTTATCGGTGCGTTCATCCTTGGCGCTGGCACGCTGAGGGACATTTCCCTGGCCTTGTTTATTGGAATCGTAGTTGGAACATATTCAACAATCTTCATCGCTGCGCCGCTTTACTCTCAATTGCGTGAAGGCGAATCTAAATTCAGGAAACAAGCTGAAAAGGTCTTAGCCAAGCGGGCCTAAGCAACAGCCTCTATAAGCAGTATTCTGTTATCTACAGTTATTCAAAGAGGTAGTTATGTCGGACGTGAGTTCAGGTGGTGCGCTACAGGCACTGAGAAATCGCCTGCCCCGCATATTCACAAGACCCTCCGAGACCTCTGGTATTGCAGAGGTGCTGCGAACCGCTAAGGCAAGCCATCCCAAGCTAGATTTTGCCATTGTTGAACGAGCTTATGTAGCTGCCGAAGATGCGCACCGAGGGCAGACCAGAAAAAGTGGCGATCCATACATTACTCACCCAGTTGCCGTAGCGCAGATTTTGGCGGAATTGGGTATTGGCCCCGCTGGTTTAGCAGCTGCCCTTCTACATGACACAGTCGAGGACACCTCCTACGGTCTGGATCAACTAAAAGCTGATTTTGGAGACGAAGTGGCAATGCTAGTTGATGGCGTCACGAAATTGGACAAAGTCAAATTCGGCGAACACACCCAAGCTGAAACAGTTAGAAAGATGGTTGTCGCGATGTCTAAGGACATTAGGGTAATCGTTATCAAACTGGCAGACCGACTTCATAATGCTAGGACTTGGGGTTTCGTGCCGGAAGACAAAGCTAGAAGGAAAGCTCAAGAAACTTTAGAAATCTATGCCCCACTTGCACATCGACTAGGTATTAGCACTATAAAGACAGAGCTGGAGGACATTTCATTCAGTGTGCTATACCCGAAGGTCTACGACGAAATCGTAAATCTTGTACGCCAGAGATCACCAAAGCGCGAGGAGTTTATCCAGGGAGTAATCGGTTCCATCGAAGATGACCTAAAGGAGAACAAGATCAAGGGGAAGGTCGCCGGTCGACCTAAGCAGTACTATTCGATTTATCAAAAGATGGTAGTCAGAGGCCGTGAATTCGATGACATTTATGATCTAGTCGGAATTAGAGTAATCGTTCCAGAAGTTAGGGATTGCTATGCAATCCTTGGTTCAATTCACGCAAGATGGAACCCGGTACCGGGCAGGTTCAAGGACTACATTGCTATGCCGAAGTTCAATCTCTACCAATCTCTGCACACAACAGTTATCGGACCAAACGGTAGACCGGTTGAGATCCAAATTAGAACGCAAGAGATGCACAATCGAGCTGAGTATGGTGTTGCCGCGCACTGGAAGTATAAAGAGGGTGGAACACAGGCTAGACTCACCTCCGAAGAAGATCTGGTTTGGCTTAAGCACCTATCGGATTGGCAGCATGAGACTGCAGACCCAAGCGAATTCTTGGACGCGCTCCGCTTTGAAATTGGTGCCAAAGAAGTTTACGCATTTACTCCTAAGGGTAGAGTAATTGGATTGTCGCGCGGTTCGACCCCAGTCGATTTTGCATATGCCGTTCATACAGAAATCGGACATAAAACAATGGGGGCAAAAGTAAATGGACGACTTGTGCCACTAGAAACACCGTTGCAATCCGGTGATGTCGTTGAAGTTTTGACCTCAAAATCTCAAGACGCAGGACCATCACAGGATTGGATTCAGTTTGTTCAGACTCAGCGAGCTAAAGCGAAGATTCGTGCGTGGTTTAGCGCTGAGCGCAAGGACGACGCGATTGAACGGGGAAAGGACCTGCTGGCCAAAGCGCTTAGAAAACAGAACATGCCGATACAGCGAGCCCTTGCAACTGACAGTTTGCTAAAGATCACAAGCGATCTTCGCTTTGCAGAACCAGCGGACTTGTACGCAGCAATAGGGGACAACCACATCTCCGCTCAATCCGTTGTTGAGAAAATGGCAGCCTCTCTTAACCAAGATGAGGACTCCGAAGAGCCGGTATTTGAACTACCAACAAATACAGCGGCACTAAACAGAGTCAGGAACAGTGATTCCGGAATTCTTGTTCGAGGAGATGCCGATGTGATGGTGAAACTTGCCAGATGCTGCACCCCGGTGCCAGGTGATGCTGTCATAGGTTTCATCACCAGAAACTCAGGCGTTTCAGTGCACAGGGACGATTGCCGCAATGCAGATGATCTGCGTGGACAACCAGAACGTTTGATTGATGTTTCTTGGGAGCCGACAGCGAAATCCCTTTTCCTTGTGCAGATACAAATAGAGGCACTAGATCGCGGTGGTCTGCTCAGCGATGTGACAAGGGTCTTGAGCGAGCATCACGTGAACATTCTTTCGGCGTCCGTTTCTACAAGGGCGGACCGCGTTGCGCTGAGCCGATTTGTATTTGAAATGGGTAACCCGGCTGGGTTGGACGCGTTACTAAACGCAGTGCGCAGAATTGATAATGTTTATGATGTTTATAGAGTGAAAAACTCTTAGGAGTTAATCAATGACGCTAAGCCAGGAACGCTTAGTTTCGATCTCAGCTTGAATTTGTTCAATTGACTTGGTGTCTCCAGACGATTTTGCAGAGTCCAACTTAATTTCAAGTTTGGAAATCGCTTGCTCGATCTGATTCTTCAGGCTGTTACTCCGGTCAATAGTAGTCGGGTCTGTTCTGCGCCAGTTCTCTTGCTCCACATTACGGATCTTGGTCTCAACCGCTTTTAGTCGATCCTCAATCTTGCGAATGCTATCGCGTGGAACCTTGCCGGCTTTTTCCCAACGTGCCTGAATAGATTTCATAGAGCTTTTTGCAGCCTCAAGATTTGCAGAGGGATCTAAAGCTTCCGCTTCGGTAAGCAAGGCCAATTTTGTCTCTAAATTGGCAGCATAGGCAGCCTCTTCTACTGATGTTTTTTCTGCCTTTGCGGCATAGATTGCATCTCCAGCTGCTTTGAAGCGATCCCATAGACCGTCATCAGTTTTGGATTTGGTTTTTGGTAAAGCTTTCCATGCCGTAAGTAGCGCTTTGTACTCACTAACACCCTCCGCGCCTTTGGAAACTAGCGCCTCAGCTTTAATGACAATGTCGTTTTTTGCCTGCTTAGCCGACTTAGCTAACTTATCCTGAGTCGAAAAAAAGCTTCGCTTATTCGATTCAAAGGTGTTCCGGCAACCAGCGAGTCTTTTCCATAGTGCGTCGGCTTTCGCTTTTGGAATACGAGCGCCTTCTTTTTGAAGTTTCTGCCAGGAGTCGAGGATCTCCGACATCTTTACGCTTGCCTGTTTGTAGTTAATCTTGCCTGGGTCCTTGGCAACTAAGGCCTCAGCGGCTAACACTAGGGTTTCAAGAGCCGCCATTGCAGCAACGACAGCTTCTTCACGCTCTTTGTCTAATTTGCCAACCAACTCCGCAAGTTGGGAGTCGATAGCATTTACTCTGTCCCTTAGGGATTGAACATCACCGAGTACGTTTGGTTCAACAAGTTCTTGGAGGATTTTCTTTGCGGATTTGAGCATGGACTTCGGGTCTGCTTTTGCTTTGAGTCTTTGCTCAAGAAGTCGGACGTTTGCAGCAAGATCATCAAAGCGCTTTTGGTAAAACTTAACGGCATCTTCTACCGACATGCTTGGTTGCGAACCGATAAGCCGCTCGGTGCCATTGTCGAGTAGGTAGACGTTTCCTGACTCGTCTACTCGACCGAACATTGACTCAATAATAGACACCGATTCTCCCAAAATGCTGAACTACTTAACTGTAATGCTCTTTATCGAGGTGGTTACCTTCGGTTTTCCATCGTTACTTCCATCCTTGACGCCAGCGTCAATAATGGAGTTCAATCCTGTCAATCCTGCAGTTATTTCACCGAAAACGGTGTAGCCACCAGCAGCATCATTAGGGATTGGCGAATCCTTGTAAACGATAAAGAACTGGCTTCCCATGGATGAACCGCTGTTGCTGGTTCTAGCCATGGCCAGCATTCCCTTTGTGTAAATAGGAGCCTCGCCTTCTTTGGCCGCTACAGGTGCATTCTCCAATGGGCCCCAAGTGTAACCAGGGTCGCCGGTACCGTCTCCACGTGGATCACCACATTGCAACACGTATATGCCAGATGTTGTTAGTCGGTGGCAGGAGATGTCTGTGTAGAAACCCATTGAAGATAGATCTACGAAGTTCGCCACGGCCTGCGGAGCTTTAGCTCCGAAAAGTTTAATCTGGAGGTTGGTGTTGTTTAGTTGCATTGTTCCAGTCCAGTCGCGACACTCTGCTAGCGAAGCGTCTGGGACAGTTGCACCTGGTTGGGCACCTGTATTTGGGACGGGAGTTTGGCTGAAAGTAATACAGGCTGTTGGTGAGATGCCGGGCCCGAAGGTGAAATAAACAAATTGGGAAGCAAGGGCTAGGACAAAAGTTGAAGCTGTAGCGATAATGGCGAGGCGATTATCCTTGACCCTTGTCTGTGCTTTAGTGTCCTCTAGGTTTTGCTTTTGCTCGAATTGCTTCAAGCTCCTAAGGGCTGAAGCCTCGATATCCTTGCTTTTTCTAGCCAATTTCTACCTCCGAAATCCTTACCTAATAAGTTTAGGGGAGGATTCAATTGGTTTAGCCTTGTCTAGTGGACAGCTTTGGGCTATTTGATTTCCCGGTGGGTCAGCCGCTAGCTGCTCGCGTGCGCCCCAGAACGGTCAGCGAGTTCCGAGGACACGGTGGCCTCCTAAACAACTCTATTTTTCAGTCATACCAAAACCTCAATTCCACGCCACCCTCATTAGTCCTCTATGGCCCGCCCGGAACCGGTAAAACAACCCTGGCTAGAATTCTTGCGGATCTATCACTGCGGAGATTCCTCGAAATCAGCGCTGTCAATTCCTCCATCTCAGAGCTACGGGATACATTTGAGCTCTCTCAAGCAGAGATTGCAAGTGGGCGATCAGCCGCCGTGCTTTTCATTGATGAAATACACCGTTTCACCAAGGTCCAGCAGGATGCCTTATTAAAGCAGGTTGAGGATGGCTCAATAGTGCTGATCGGGGCCACCACCGAGAATCCGAGGTTCGCACTCACTCCAGCAATCATGTCTCGAGCACTGCTTTTAGAGTTGAAACCCCTGGCGGAAGCGGATTTGCTATCTATTCTTGAAAATGCTCTAACAGCAGAAAGGGGTTTGGCTGATAAGTTTCAAGCTAGCAGCGAGACTCTGGCTAGTATTGCAAGGCTATCTGGCGGCGATGCCCGTAAAGCTCTTACCATTCTTGAATCCGCATCAGTGTCAGCGGCGATTCAGAACCGCCATGGCATTGTTGAAACCGACATCACATCTAGTTTGCAGACTGCTTTTGTAAGGTATGACGATACTGGGGATCAACACTACGATGTGATTTCCGCGTTTATTAAATCAGTTCGAGCCTCAGATGTTGATGCAGCGCTTCACTATCTTGCCCGCATGCTCCACGGCGGTGAAGACCCCAGGTTTATTGCTCGACGATTAGTCATTCTGGCGGCTGAGGATATAGGACTAGCCGATCCAGGCGCAGTTACTCTAACAAATTCCGTCATGAACATCGTTTCACTGATTGGGATGCCAGAGGGAAGGATTCCCCTTGCTGAAGCAACGATCTACTTGGCTTTAGCCCCGAAGTCAAACGCGGCGTATCTTGCGATCAATAAGGCGTTGGCCGAAGTTGAAGGTGGTTTTGCACCGGAAATGCCAACCTATTTGCGATCTTCGCCTGCAGTAGCACCGACTGAGGCGTATCAATATCCGCACGATACTTCGAACAATCTTGTAAATCAGCCTTTAACCAGTGAACCTGTTGGACCGTATTACCAGCCAGGGGAGTTGGGCTTTGAAACGCAGCTAGCCGAACGGATGAGGCGAATTCGAGAAATACTGGGCAAAAAGGGTTTTTAGGGCTTTCTTGACTGCACATCTAGGTGCTAATATTGGGAAGTTGCCGACCCGACAGAACTCATGGCTGCGAGTTCAGGTCAAACGGTGAGTGAATCTTTTTAGCCAAGATACACCAGGCACGAATTCAATTGCTCACTAACTTTGAAAGGTACATGTGTCTAAAACAACACGTACAAGAAGCAAGACTCGTTTGTCTCGCGCACTCGGAATTCCACTAACTCCTAAGGCAGCAAAGTATCTAGAGAAGCGCCCATACGCTCCAGGCCAACATGGTCGCACCAAGCGCAAGGCTGACAGCGATTTCGCCGTTCGTCTTCGCGAGAAGCAGCGTCTACGCGCACAATACGGCATTCGCGAGGCACAACTTAGAAAAACATTTAACGACGCTAAGCGCAGTGAAGGGCTAACCGGTGAAAACCTAGTTGAGTTCTTGGAGATGCGTCTTGACGCCCTAGTGTTGCGTTCAGGATTTGCTAGAACAATGGCGCAAGCCAGACAGATGGTTGTCCACCGTCACATCTTGGTTGATGGTCAACTTGTTGATCGTCCATCGCTACGTGTGAAGGTTGGTCAAATGATTCACGTTAGACCAAAGAGCGAGTCAACCGAGCCATTCCAGGTTGCAGCAGCCGGCGGTCACGTAGACGTCCTGCCACCAGTTCCTGGTTACCTATCTGTTCAACTAGATAAACTCCAGGCCACTCTAGTGCGCAGACCTAAGCGATCTGAAGTTCCAATCACTTGTGAAGTTCAGCTTGTGGTTGAGTATTACGCAGCTAGATAAAGTAGCAGAGTTCATAATGAATTCAGATACCGCAGCAACTATTGCCGCTGTCGCCTTCTGCGTACTAGTAGTTGCTCTAGTTGTTGTTCTGCTTAAGATTTCCCGTTTCATCGACTCAGCTAGCGCTACGATTCGAGAAACGGGAGATGCGTTGATCCCACTTCTAACGGAGCTGACTGAAACTACTCAACAAGCTAACCGACAACTAGCCAAGATAGACGTAATCACTGAGAACGTAGTTGAAACAACCACTAATCTAACCTCGCTGATTTCGTCTTTTACGAACTCAATAGGTGGACCTTTGCTACGCGTTGGGGAGATTATCAGAAGCGTCAGCGGTCTCATCGGCAAAAAGAAGAAGTAACTATGAAGCGTGCGGCATTTTTCGTAGCAGGCGTAGCGTTCGGTGTTTATCTGGCAAAGCAGATTGAAACTAACCCAGAGGCAAAGCGAATGCTCAATCAAGCAGGCGATAAGGTCAAGACCTTTGCCAACGCCGTTGTCGTTGGATACAAGGAGCAAGAAGCTAAAGCGACACCCAAGACTGGATCGAAGAAGAAGTGAAAACAGCTGAAATAAAAAGACGTTGGCTCGCTTTTTTCGAATCAAAAGACCACGTTGTAGTTCCTAGCGCTTCACTAATTAGCGAAGATCCAACATTACTTTTCACCGTAGCTGGAATGGTCCCTTTTATTCCCTACATGTCTGGATTGATTCCTGCACCTTACGGAAGAGCCACCAGCGTTCAAAAGTGCGTCAGGACACTAGATATCGACGAAGTTGGTAAGACCACCAGGCACGGTACGTTCTTCCAGATGAACGGCAACTTCTCATTCGGAGATTACTTCAAGCGGGAAGCAATTGAATACGCTTGGGAATTTCTCACCAGCCCTGTCGACAAAGGGGGGCTCGAATTACCAAAAGATAAGTTATGGGTCACCGTCTTCAAAGATGACGATGAGTCAATAGCTATTTGGCAGGATGTCGCATCCTTACCGCTCGATCGTATTCAGCGTCGAGGAATGAAAGATAATTACTGGTCTACGGGACAACCCGGTCCTGCTGGACCATGTTCAGAGATTTATTACGATCGCGGCCCTGCCTATGGCATTGAAGGTGGTCCTGAGGCGGACGAGGATAGATACATCGAAATTTGGAACCTCGTCTTCATGCAATATGAGCGTGGACTTGGCGGCGGCAAAGAAGACTTCGAAATCTTAGGTGAGCTTCCGAAGAAAAACATTGATACAGGCATGGGTCTCGAACGAGTAGCTTTCCTGATGCAAGGTGTTGAAAATCTATACGAGATAGATCAAGTACGTCCAGTACTTGACAAGGCAGCTGAACTCTCTGGAAAAACCTATGGACAGAACGAGCAAGACGATGTCCGCCTTAGGGTAGTAGCCGATCACATTCGAAGCTCTCTGATGCTTATCGGAGATGGTGTAACACCAGGTAACGATGGTAGAGGTTATGTGTTGCGCAGACTTCTCAGACGCTCGGTACGGGCCATGCGGCTACTAGGCGTTAATGAGCCTGTCTTTGGCAAGCTTTTTCAAGAATCTAAAGAAGCTATGGTTGATGCCTACCCAGAACTTGAAAACGAATACTCGAGAATTTTAAAGATTGCCATAGCAGAGGAAGAAGCTTTTCTACGAACACTAGTAAGCGGAACTGCTGTACTGGAAAATCACATCGCAGAAGCCAAGAACTCTCGAGCCATAGAACTTTCTGGCGATATCTGTTTCCTGCTACATGATACCTATGGTTTCCCAATTGACCTCACTTTGGAAATAGCTGAGGAAAACGGGCTAAAAGTAAATCGGGACGATTTCGACCAACTTATGAACCAGCAGAAGTCTCGAGCTAAAGCAGATGCGAAGATGAAAAAGGCCGGTGGGGTAGATCTCTCGGTGTTTGCAGAATTTAGGGCTCAGGGACTATCGGAATTTACTGGATACGAATTACTTCAATCTGAAGCAAAAGTAATTGGTCTTGTGCTGGATGGCGCGTCATCACGTGAAGCAAAACAAGGTGATTTAGTCGATGTAATACTGGATAGAACAAGCTTTTATGCTGAGTCCGGAGGTCAATCACCAGATACTGGCGAGATTTTAGGTGATGGTCTAGTTCTTGAAGTGCTAGATGTTCAAAAGCCAGTCAAAGGCCTAATCACGCACCGAGCTCTAGTCCGGCAAGGTTCAATTTCGGTTGGAAGCACCGTAATGACCAGGGTCGACCCAACGTGGAGATTGGGAGCTGCTCAGGCTCACTCGGCCACCCACGTGGTGCACGCGGCTCTTCGGCAGGTACTCGGCCCATCCGCTCTGCAATCAGGCTCATACAATAAGCCCGGTTACATGAGACTTGACTTTTCGTGGAATAACTCCCTTTCGGCTGCGACCAAATCAGAAATAGAAGAGATTTCGAACCTTGCAATTCGACAGGATCTAGCTGTTAGTGCCCAATTCATGTCACTTCCAGAGGCTAAAGCCTGGGGAGCGGTTGCGCTTTTCGGGGAAACTTATGACGAGAGTGTCAGAGTTATCCAAATTGGTGGTGCGTGGTCGAGGGAACTTTGTGGTGGAACACACGTAGCTAGGTCATCTCAAATAGGCCTAGTTTCAATCACCAATGAATCATCGGTCGGATCTGGTTCGCGACGTTTGGAAGCAAATGTTGGTTTAGAAGCGATTTCCGCTTTCAACAAGGACCGCCTGATGCTTCAGGAGATTGCGGATCAGCTTAAAACAACGCCGGCGAACAGCCTGGAGAAGGTTAGTCAGATGCTAGCCGAATTAAAGGAAAAGCAGCGTTTACTTGCACAAGCAGAATCAAAGCAACTATTGGCAATGGTTCCTGAGCTAATGGAAAAAATACAAGAAGTAGGCAAGGGGAAACTTCTTGCAACCCGGATCTCAGAGATCTCAAGCCCTGAATCTCTTCGGGATCTGACTATTGCGCTAAGAGATCGAGTTCAGAACGATAACGCGGTCGTTGTATTGTGCGGCGTTATAAATGGCAAGCCGAATATCTCTGTTGCCGTGACGAGTAGAGCGCAAGAACAAGGAGTAAAGGCTGGCGAGATTGTGAAGCTAGCCAGCGCTATCTTAGGTGGCGGCGGTGGCGGTAAAGCAGATTTGGCTCAAGGCGCTGGAACCGATGTAAGCAAGATTGAACTTGCTTTAGCCGAGATAGCAAAGAGTTTAGGTTAGTAACTTGCGCCGCGGAATCAGATTCGCGATCGATTACGGTGATGTCCGAATAGGACTAGCACGAAGCGACGAGGAAGCAATAATTGCCCTGCCCGTTGAAACCGTACCTAATGGCGAGAGTCTTTTCACAGACATCGCCGCTCTAATACCAGTTGACTGCTTGGAGATTTACGTTGGACTACCAATTAATCTTCTGGGCAAATCCACCCCGGCAACGCTTAAAGCAGTTGCATTTGCAAATGCCCTAGCAGAACATGTGAGTTCTCCAGTCCGGGTTTTAGATGAGAGATTGACCACAGCAATAGCAAGTTCACAACTGCGCGAAGTAGGCCTTAATTCAAAGCAATCGAAGTCGTTTATTGATCAACAAGCCGCAGTTGAAATACTGGAATACGCTCTTAACGTGGAACGTAATACAGGTCAAATCCCAGGGCTTACCCTTGCAGAATGGTCGGCCGCAAATGACTGACCTGAGACCAAGGTTGAGAAAGTCTGGAAGGCGAAAGGCCCTTTTATCTGCACTGGCTGCAGTTTTTGTCTTAGCGCTTTCGTTGTTTGCCTTCAGAGGTCAAATAAGAGACTTAGCTGATCAAATTACCGGTGCTGAATACAGCGGAAGCGGCGTGGGAGATACCGTCTTCGTTATTGAGCCTGGTCAAGACGGGGAAGACATCGCACAAAATTTAGTGTCTTCAGGAATAACTAAGACGTTCTCGGTGACTTTACGCAAGATTTATGCAGCTGATCTCCTTTTTTATCCGGGTAGCTACCTAGTACCCAAGCAAATAAGCACAAAACTCGCGCTTGAAATAATCGGGGATCCAGCAAACATCCAAGTTGAGAAAGTGACTATACCCGAAGGTTTACGCATTACAAGTGTCTTTAAACTTCTCGCCGAAAAGACAGGTATTTCCGTTTCTGAATTTAAGCAAGAGGCTTCAAAGCACACGAGCTTTGGCATACCTAAGGCTGCACCGTCGCTAGAAGGTTATCTTTTCCCAGCCACATACGATTTTCCGCCAAACCTATCCGCGCGGCAAATACTTGAAATTATGGTTGAACGTACCAAGTCCCAACTCATTGAAGACGGAGTGGCGAAGCCCTCTTGGCATAAGACGCTAACGCTAGCTTCCATAGTTCAATCCGAAGCTAGGCTTACCGAAGATTTTTATAAAGTCTCGAGAGTTTTCCAAAACCGAATTTCAGTTGGAATGCCCCTGCAGTCGGATGCAACCGTGAATTATGGCGTTGGCAGTGAAGACATCTACACTTCTGATGCTGAACGGGCTGATCCAAATAAATACAACACCTACCTTTACCCAGGTCTTCCAATCGGGCCGATTTCCGGTTCTGGAGCATTGGCCATAGACGCCGTTTTGAAGCCAGCAACTGGTGATTGGCTGTATTTCTGCACTGTGAATCTGAAAACCGGTGAAACCGTTTTCTCGACTACATATAGCGAACACCTTAAAGCTGTAGCGCAGTGGCTGAAATGGATGAAAGAAAATCCAGGCTGGGATGATTGAAAAGCACCTCTCTGTTGTTGGAGACCCCATAGAGCACAGCCTTAGTCCTCTAATTCACCAAGTCGCTTATGAATACTTGGGGTTGGAGTGGCAATACGACAGAAACCTGGTCGCCAAGGGTCATCTTGTTAATTTCCTAGAAGAGCATAAACAATACTCGGGTTTGAGTGTGACCATGCCGCTTAAGGAAGAAGCTTTTGAGTTCGCTGTAACAAAAACACGGACTGCTTTGGATTCGAGGGTTGTTAATACACTTTGTCTAATCGACGGGGAATGGCAGGGAGCAAACACAGATATTTTCGGTCTGAAGATGTGTCTGGCCAGAGTAGAGATGAACCAAATCCAGAACATATCCTTACTAGGAGCAGGAGCAACGGCTAGAACGGCCCTTGTTGTTGTTAGCGAGCTTTTTCCGAACGCCGCCGTAACTATTTACGCCAGGGATGAAACGCAAGCCAACAGTTACCTAAGTTATGTGCATCCTGGATTCAATAAAAACATAAGTGAGTTTTCGGGAAATGGCGATTTAGTTCTCAACACAACGCCAGTTGACTTTTCTCACCGAGGTGCTGGGTCGAAGTATTGGCTAAATGTGAACTACTCCAATGCCCTAGGCGTACCACCAGGAGCAAAGGGTATCGATGGAGTTGAGATGCTTATTTGGCAGGCAATTGCTCAAATCCGCATTTTTACCCAGGGCGATGAAAAACAGACTCTTGCACAGGAGGCTCAGATCGTCAGCAAGATTAGGGCTGCACTTCAGCTTGGCTAATGTGCGAGAATAGGACTCATGTTACGTTGGCTCACAGCAGGGGAATCGCACGGTCCTGAACTAACTGCGATTATTGAGGGGCTGCCTGCTGGGGTACCAATTACTTCAGAGATAATCCAAACAGCACTTGCAAGAAGAAGGCTCGGCTACGGCCGCGGTGCTCGGATGAAATTGGAGCAGGACGAACTTAGGATCACCGGTGGAATCAGGCACGGGCTGAGTTTAGGCGGTCCAATATCACTTAGTATCGCTAACACTGAGTGGCCAAAATGGCAGCAGGTAATGTCTGCAGATCCAATCACAGAGGAACTCTCTGGTGCAAGGGCAGAGCCGCTTACCAGACCAAGACCAGGACACGCTGATTTTACCGGTATGCAGAAATATGGATTTGATGAAGCTAGACCTGTTCTAGAAAGAGCATCCGCTCGGGAAACCGCCGCACGAGTGGCGTTAGGGGCTTGCGCGTCGACATTCCTAAATTACCTTGGTGTTTCTTTGGTCACTCACACGGTTGCTATTGGAGCTGTCAGCGGTAATCCGGAGCCGCCACATCCTAGAGATGTTGAACGAATTGATGAAGACCCAGTTCGCGCTAGTGATAGCCATCTGAGCGCTCAAATGGTTGCAGAGGTTGATCGAGCTCACAAAGAGGGCGACACCCTTGGGGGTGTTGTCGAGGTTCTTGTTTATGGCTTGCCTCCAGGACTCGGTTCATTTGTTCACTGGGATAGACGTCTAGATAGCAAACTCGCTGGAGCATTGATGGGAATTCAAGCCATAAAGGGCGTTGAGGTTGGCGATGGTTTTGAATCTGCGAAGCGAAGAGGGTCTGAAGCCCACGATGAAATATCGCTTCATGACGGGTTAGTCGCAAGATCTTCTTCACGTGCAGGTGGAATCGAAGGTGGAATGAGTACCGGTCAAGTACTAACTGTTAGAGCAGCCATGAAGCCGATTTCAACTGTTCCTAGAGCACTAAAGACAGTTGACGTTGCAACTGGCGAAAAAGCTACAGCTCACCACCAGCGATCCGATGTGTGCGCAGTGCCGGCCGCTGGAATTGTTGCTGAAGCTATGGTCGCGCTAACTATCGCTGATGCGATTTTAGAGAAGTTTGGTGGAGACTCGGTTTCTGAAACCAAGCGTAATCTTGAATCCTATTTACAGAACTTGCCGGAGAACTTACGATCTCAGATTGCACGCTAAAAATGCA